>ENA-ORXT01000325-ORXT01000325.1-marine-metagenome-genome-assembly--contig:-NODE-325-length-78938-cov-5.510874_pt1 | contig 78938 bp, 63 predicted proteins | sample MGYA00237868_ERZ511482 | MGnify/ENA metagenome assembly ERZ511482 | reverse complement strand
AAGACGATCTACTCCAATAAAACCTTCGACTATATGGCCTGCCGGCGGCCCATCTTGATGGTGATCGACGGGGTGAGCCGGGAGTTGGTGGAACAGGCGGGTTGTGGTTGGTATGTTCCGCCGGAAGATCCCGCGGCACTGTCCGCCGCCGCCCGAAAAGCCGCCGCCCTACCCGTCGAACGGCGCAAAGAATTGGGTGAAAGTGGTTACATCTATGCGCAAAAGCACTTTGACCGAGCGAAACTGGCGGAACAGTATCTCCGTATCTTGACCAGCCGTTAAACATTAGCGGCACCTAAACCGTACTCCTACTTTGGCCGAAACAGCAATTAGTTTATCTTTTCGGTATTCCTTCAACCTCAAACAACTTTACTTATGAAAATGGATGCTTTTATCGCAAACGTTCGCGAACAATACGAAATGCTGGAAGACGACGTTGTCCTGATCGCCGGCACTGAATTTAAGGAACTGGACGATTGGGACAGTTTGGTAGCACTCTCCATCATCGCCATGGCGGATGATGAGTATGAAGTTACCGTTACGGGTGACGATATTCGGTCGGTTAGTACGATTCAAGAACTCCATGACCTCATCAGTAAAAGAGTCAACGCATAATGGCACTACAAACATTAAAAGGTATCCGAATTGTTGGCATGACGGTTTGTATGCCTTCAACGGTCGTTGAGAATGCCGACATGCCCTTCGAGGGGATGGAACGCATGATCAAAACTACCGGGATTGAGCGCCGGCGGGTAGCCCCCGTAGGACTGACCAGTTCTGATCTTTGTGTGAGAGCAAGTGAAGATGTATTGAACGGAACGAATACGGACACCGAGGACATCGGTCTGATTGTTTTTGTAACCCAATCACCCGATTATAAAGCACCTTCTACGGCGCACATCATTCAGGATCGACTCGGGGCCAGCCACGAGTGCCTTACTTTTCAAATTAATGAAGGTTGTTCCGGTTACGTACATGGTCTTTACCTTGCTAGTGTAATGCTTAAGGGTATGCCTGGGAAAAAAGCCCTGCTTTTGGTAGGGGACACCAGTTCCGCGGACTGCAATATCGAGGACAAAAGTACCCGACCTTTATTTGGAGATGCGGGAACGGCGACGCTTTTAGAGAATAATAAAAATGCTGAAGCCATCCATTTTTATATGGGAGGCGACGGTAGTGGATATAAGGATATCATTATCCCCCATGGTTCCGGTGGTCGCCATAAAGTTACGGACAAGAGCTTTCAAGTAGTAGAAGAGAACGGCCTGAAAAGGCGTCCGGTCGATCTTCACCTGGACGGTATGAACGTATTCACTTTTGGTATAACGAAAGTGCCTAAAGCTGTTAAATATCACTGGGGAGAACTTGGAATCGATGCTGGTAGTATCGATTACGCTGTGTTTCATCAGGCCAACATGATGATGAACGAAAAAATCCGGAAAAAATTAAAGCTGGCTCCGGAGCAAGTACCTTATAGTTTGAAAAACTATGGTAATACCAGTGGAGCTTCCGTTCCCGTAACTATGGTCACCCAATTAAAGGAGGCACTTACTTCCGAGACTAAAAAGTACTTCCTTTGCGGCTTTGGGATCGGCGTAAGCTGGGCTAATGCTTACCTGACAATTCCCCCTTTGCAGTACGTAAATCAAACTGACTATGACTAGCATGGAAGCTTTCTCCCTCAAGGGGAAAAATATACTAATAACCGGAGCTTCCTCGGGCATCGGTCGGGAAATTGCGAAGGCGGTAGCTGATGCCGGGGCGAACGTTGCCATAACTGGTCGTAACGTAGAACGGCTGGCTGAAACCCGGGGGGCTTTTCCTGACAATACGGACGCTACGGTTGTGGCGGGTGACCTGACCGACCGGGAGTTCACTACACAGTTAAGCAAGGACGTACCCAAATTAGACGGTATAGTCCTCAATGCTGGGTTTGTGGAATTGTACCAGTTGAAGCAAATGACCGACGAAGTGATCGACCGAATGATCGATATTAATCTGGTGAGTCAGATTCGCTTGTTTCGTGATCTTTATAAAGCAAAGAAAATAAATCGGGGGGCAAGTATTGTTCTCATGGCTTCCATCACCAGTGCCGCCGTAGGTGCTCCGGCTAATGGATTGTACGGCGCAACCAAAGCAGGACTTACGGGATTCATGAAAACTATGACCCTTGACCTTGGTAAATTTAACATCAGGGTGAACTGCGTGGCTCCCGCAATGATCGAAACGGCCGGCGTTATGTCCTTATACGATACGGTAGGCCAGGAAGCACTCGAAAAAGATAAAGCACGCTATCCCTTGCGCCGTTACGGAACTACTGAAGAAGTTGCTTTTCCCGTCGTATTTTTGTTAAGTAGAGCTGCTACGTACATTACTGGAACCACCCTCACCATTGATGGCGGTATCACAGCCAAATAATCTCCTTACTTAATAATGGCATACCTCAACGGACTGAGTTTCTACGTTCCCAAAAACCGCCTGACCAACGCGGACATTAACCGGGATTTCCCGGAATGGTCCATCGATAAAATTTCCGCTAAAACGGGTATTGAGGAACGGCGGATAGCTGGAAAAGACGAATTCACCTCTGACATGGCTGTATCCGCCGCAGAGGGCTTTTTCAATGATTATCCGGAAATAGAACGCTCAACGATCGACTTCCTTCTGCTTTGCACCCAAAGCCCCGATTACTTTTTGCCCTCTACTTCCTGCATTGTTCAGGACCGCCTGGGCCTGCCGAAGACCTGTGGGGCGCTGGACTTTAATCTTGGCTGCTCCGGCTACGTATACGGTCTGGGCCTGGCCAAAGGGCTGGTCGCTTCAGGACAAGCCAAGCGCGTACTGCTGATAACCGCTGAGTCCTACTCCCGCTTTGTTGGCAACACGGATAAGAGCAGCAAAACCATTTTTGGAGACGGGGCGTCCGCTTCTCTGGTCAGCGCGGAGAAAAAGGGATATGCTATTGGTGATTTTACTTACGGTACCGACGGCGGAGGGTACGATAAACTGATCGTAAAAGAAGGTGGCATGCGTCAGCGGATACCTACGGACACCGTCGTCAAAGACAACTATGGTAACGAGCGCACCGAAGCCGACCTTTATATGGACGGTCAGGCCGTATTTGTCTTTACTTTAGGCTCCGTACCACGTTTGGTGCGTAATACGATGAAAAAGAACGCTACGGACTTATCTTCCGTAAACCTTTTCGTTTTTCACCAGGCTAACCAGTTTATGCTGGAGCACCTGCGCAAAAAAATTAAGATCGACCCCGAACGCTTTGTGGTTGCTATGAAAAATTACGGTAATACGGTTTCCGCTACCATCCCGATCGCATTGCGTACGGCGATGAACGACGGGAGAGTTTCGGCGGGAGATACCGTATTATTAGCCGGTTTCGGCGTAGGCCTATCCGTAGCCGGAACCGTGCTTACCAAAGTCGACTAACGTTTATGAAAGATTTGATACTGATCGGTGGCGGCAGCTACGGAAGAGAAGTTGCCTCTGGCATTGAAGGCTGGCTAGGCTACAATAAGGAGTGGCGCTTCAAGGGTTTTTTAGACAACCAACTTGATCGCTCCGGCGTAGAGGAATTGATCATAGGGTTGGTAAGCGAATACGAACCGAATCCCAATGACGTATTTGCTTGTACGCTACCGGAACAAAGGTACAGGCGACGATATGTTGAGTTAATAACTGGAAAGGGAGGACGTTTTATCAGTTTACAGCACCGCTCAGCCGAAATATCCGCTGATGTAAACATAGGGGTAGGAACGCTAATCGGTCCGTTTTGCTCGGCTGGTAGTAAAGCCACAATCGGTGACTACAGCATCCTGAATTCTCACGTTGCCGTAGGCCATGATGCCCTGATCGGCGCTTACGCACACATCAATGCTTTTACGTTGATCAGTGGTTTCGCTGAGTTGGAAGAGGAAGTAACCATTCACCCGCAAAGTTCCGTTCTGCCTGGGAAAAAGGTAGGAATGGGTGCGACGGTTGGCATCGGCAGCATCGTGATGCGCAACGTTAAGCCGGGCGTCACGGTCTTCGGCAACCCCGCCCGTGAAATATAGGGGAACGTCGGTAGTAGTTTATCTTTGCCCGCCTAACCTACCATCGCAACCGCGAATGCGCCAATGATCCCCCTATCCATCCCCCACCTTGCCGGCAACGAATGGCAGTACGTAAAAGAATGTCTGGACACCGGATGGGTCTCCACCGCAGGCGCTTACGTCACCAGATTTGAAGAGGAGATTGCCGCGGTCACCGGTAGCAAAAGGGCCATCTCCTGCATGAACGGAACCGCGGCCCTGCACGCTTGCCTGCGGACGCTCGGCGCGGGGCCGGGCGACTACGTGATCGCGCCGAATATCACCTTTGTGGCCACCCTTAACGCCATTAGCTACACGGGGGCGGAGACGATTCTGATTGACACCGACCCGGACAGTTACCAAATGGATCTCGACGTGCTCGAAGCCTTTTTGGGCGACGAAGCGCGGGTACAGGGGAAGGAGCTGAGAAGCAAGATGGGCGATCGCCGGATCGTCGCTTGCATGCCTGTTCACGTCTTAGGTAACATGTGCGACATGGATCGGCTGACCGCGCTGTGCGAACGCTACCACCTGCCCATCGTCGAGGATAGTACGGAGGCTTTAGGCGCTACTTTCAACGGTAAGCACGCGGGTACTTTCGGTACTTTCGGCACGAGCAGTTTCAACGGCAACAAGATCATCACTACCGGCGGTGGTGGTATGATCTTTACCCAGGATGACCAGCTGGCCGACCGCGTCAAGCACCTCACCACTACGGCCAAAACCGACCCGATGGATTACTTCCACGACGAGGTGGGCTATAACTACCGACTGGTCAACGTGCTGGCCGCCATCGGCGTAGCCCAGCTGGAGCAACTGCCCGACATCATCGAACGCAAGAAATTTATGGATGCCTACTACCGGGAGCACCTGGAAGGGGTGGGGGACATCCGCTTCCAGAAAATTACTCCGGGCGTAGACCCCAACTGCTGGTTGTTCACCTTCCGTACGGAGCGGATGCGCGAACTGCTGGCCTACCTCAACGCCAATGGGGTGCAGTCCCGCCCCTTCTGGACGCCGATGAACCAGTTACCGATGTACAAGCACTTTCGCTATGTCCACAACGATGACCACAGCACGAGCTTGCACCGTACCGCGATCTCCATCCCCAGTTCCAGTGGGTTGACGGAGGAACAGTTGGCGGAGGTAGTGGCTACGATCCGAGAGTTCTACAAAGAGTAGCCTTTACCTACCTTTGCACCCGCGTTCGCGCCCTCTTATTTTTTGACGACCAAACTATTTCATGCGGCATTTTAACCTGAATGATTTCATTTCCACCTACGTCACCGAGCGAAAGGAAAGCTTTTTCGCCCAGGACCTGAAGGACAATCACGCCGAACTCGCGGCGCGGATTGACGGGAAATCGGTACTCGTCATCGGTGGTGCCGGTACGATCGGCTCCTCATACATTCGAGCCCTGCTCCATTTTAAGCCCGCGCGGCTCTATGTGGTAGACATCAACGAAAACGGACTGACGGAACTGACGCGCGATATCCGCTCTACCGTCGGCCTTAACGTGCCGGAGGACTATAAGCCGTACCCGATCAACTTTGGCGACGCGGTTTTCGCTAAGATATTCCGCAACGAAGGCCCGTTTGACATCGTGGCCAACTTTGCCGCACATAAGCACGTGCGCAGCGAGAAAGACCATTATTCCATTGAGGCGATGGTGGACAACAATGTACTAAAAGCAAAGGTATTGCTGGAGCTTCTGATGGAGCAGCCACCGGAACACTTCTTCTGCGTATCGACCGATAAGGCCGCCAACCCGGTCAACGTGATGGGGGCCAGCAAAAAACTGATGGAGGAAGTCATTATGGCGTACTCCACCAAACTCAAAATATCCACCGCCCGCTTCGCCAACGTGGCATTCTCCAACGGAAGCCTGTTGTTCGGCTTCATCGAACGGATGATGAAGCAACAGCCGCTGAGCTCCCCGAAGGATGTGAAGCGTTACTTCGTCTCTCCCGAAGAATCCGGCCAGCTCTGCCTGCTGGCCTGTATGCTGGGGGAAAGCGGTGACATCTTCTTCCCCAAACTGCGGGAAGAACAAATGAAGACCTTCTCCGCCATCGCCGAAGATTTCCTGCGCGTCTACGGCGGATACGCTGCCGATAAATGCGCGAACGAAGTGGAAGCCAAAGAGAAGGCCCGCGACCTGCCGGCGGACAGCAACAGCTACCCGGTTCTGTTTTTCGACTCTAATACTTCCGGCGAGAAAACCTTTGAGGAGTTCTTTACGAAAACGGAAGAGGTCGATCAGGACCGATTTGCCCAGCTGGGCGTAGTAAAAAACACCCGGCGACAAAGCCTGAAGGAGATCGATGGGATGTTCACGCGGCTGCGCGATCTGTTTACCCAGCCCGAATTGGACAAAGCGGCCATCATTCGCCTGATCAACGATTTCATTCCCAACTTCGAGCACATCGAAACCGGCCGTTCCCTTGACCAGAAAATGTAAATATGTACGGCACTGTAAAACGGTTTTTCGATATTCTAGCTTCTTTGGTGGCCCTGTTACTGCTCTCCCCTTTGCTGATTCCCATCACGATCGGACTTTTGTTGACGGGGGAGGGATACGTCTTTTATCTCCAGGAAAGACTCGGGCTAAAAAATAAGCCCTTTAAGATATACAAATTCGCGACCATGCTGAAGGACAGTCCTAATATGTCCGGAGGGTTGATCACGACAACCCGGGACCCCCGTATAACCCCGATGGGTGGGTTTCTGCGCAAGAGCAAGATCAACGAGTTGCCACAGTTGCTGAACATCCTGTTCGGGGATATGAGCTTCGTCGGGCCGCGGCCGGTGATGAAGAAAAGCTTTGACCAGTATCCGGCGGATGTCCAGAAAGTGATTTACAACGTGAAGCCGGGGCTGACGGGCATCGGTAGCATTGTCTTTCGGGACGAAGAAGAACTGATTACCGCTCAACGGGACGCCGGGCTCGATACCTGGGCTTACTATAAAGATGTCATCTACCCCCACAAGGGGAGAGTGGAACAGTGGTATCAGGCGAATCAATCATTCTGGGTGGACCTGAAAGTACTCTTGCTTACGGCCTGGGTGATCGTTTCACCGGAGTCCGATGCGTTTTCCCGGGCGTTCCCGGATGTGCCGAAGTTTATTGCTTAAAAGTTGGATGATCCACTCATTTTAAAGATTCAAACCATGATCAAAATTATCTCCGTCGTTGGTGCCCGCCCGAACTTTATGAAGGTGGCCCCTCTGCACCGCGCCTTCGAGGCTTCCGGCAAGATCGACAGTAAGATCGTCCACACCGGTCAGCATTACGACGCTAAGATGTCCGACATCTTCTTCAACCAGCTGGGCCTGCCGCAGCCGCACTTCCACCTCGGCGTGGGGGGCGGCAGCCATACCTACCAGAAGGCGAACGTGATGCTGAAATTCGAGGAAGTGCTGGAAGCCGAAAAGCCGGACCTCGTGCTGGTGGTCGGTGACGTAAACGCCACGACGGCGACGACGCTGGTGGCCGTGAAGATGGGCATCCCCGTCGCCCACGTCGAAGCCGGTCTGCGCAGCGGCGACCGGAAGATGCCGGAAGAGGTGAACCGCATCGTGACCGACGCGATCTGCCAGTACCACTTCATCACCGAGCATAGCGGGCTGGTGAATCTGGCGCGGGAGAACAGCGTGAGCAAGGGCATTCACTTCGTCGGCAACGTGATGATCGACTCGCTGGTCTATTTCCGTAAAAAGGCCGCGGAGGGTAAGGTGCTCGAAGAACTCGGTCTGGGCTCCAAAACCTACATGCTGACCACCATGCACCGCCCGCACAACGTGGACGGGGAAGCCGGTCTCAAGGACATCACCGATATTCTGCGCCGGAGCGCCGAACGACTTCCCGTGGTCTTTCCCATGCACCCGCGTACCCGCAACAACCTGACCAAATACGGGCTGCTGGACGAGGTGCTGGCCATCGAGAACCTCCACATCATGGAGCCACAGGGCTACCTCCAGTTCCTGCAACTGATGGATAACGCGCGCCTGATCGTCACCGATTCCGGCGGAATTCAGGAAGAAACGACTTATCTCCAGGTACCCTGCCTGACCTTCCGCGACACCACCGAACGGCCCATTACGGTCGAACTCGGTACCAACATACTGATGGCCGATCTGAACCCGGACACGGTTATGGAGGAAGTGGACAACATCCTGGAAGGGCGCGCCAAGACGGGCATCGTGCCACCGTTGTGGGACGGGCACGCGGCGGAGCGGATCCGGGATATTCTGTTAGAGGAACTGAATCGCTGAAAGTGTTGAAGGAGAACCTGACGTTTAAAGAACCATCTAAACGTTTAGAATTATCTCTCTGGGCTTTACTTCCTTTTGCGTACGTTTTACTTTGCTACCAGTTATTTCCTTCCGTCACACTTACAATTTCAGACGAAAGGGCTTACGTTGAACAGGCCTTAGCTATTCTGGACGGTGAAGTTTATACCGAGGCATCCCTAGCCGCTACGTTTTCCGGGTATATTCCTAAGAATTATCCTGCTGGTACCGCAATATTTTCAACTCTGTTTGTTAGTATTGGTGGAGCCTCCGCTATCTTCATTTCAGGCATATTTGCCTGGTTGATCTCGTATTGGATAATGTTATGGGTGCTTCTTAAGAAGAGGCGATCTTTCCAAGCGGCAGCGTTGATTTTATTGTTTCTCCCCTCGATAGTTCTTAGTCGTCATGTGATGAGTGAGCTTCCCGGAACAATACTGATAGCTTTGGTGATCGCGTTAATTTTCTGCCAGGCGAAGGTCTGGTACATTGCCTTTACCACCACCTTGCTTGGCTTTTTGTCTCTGTTGTTTCGGGAGGCAAACGTGGTGTTAGTTCTACCGTTAGTTCTCAGTTGGTTCTACAGTTGTGATGCCAAGGCTAAGTTCTGGGCGGCCCTGGGAGTTGTGGCTGGAATAGCAATACGACTAGGTGCTGGCTTCTATTTCTACGGAGATCCTTTTTACGTAAAAGATCCAGGAATTTCCTTTAGCCTGTTAAACGTCGGGGTGAACCTTCCCTATTATTTACTGGGTTCCATGATCTTGATTCCGGGCGGACTTATTTTCATGGCACTTTACAGGGGCCCGTATTATGTTAGTTTGATAACTGGCGCGGTACTTTATATGGGGCTGCATCTTTTGTATGGATATCATGGTCAGGGGGCGGATAGCGGACGACTGGGAGGATTAATACTTGGCCTTCGGTTCTTGATTCCAACTTTGCCGCTGTTTGTTGTTTTCACCGCCTGGCATAGATGGTCGAAAAAGACTAGCAACAGGGCTCTTGCTATCATTATGGTTCTGTTTTGGCTGGTCATAACGGGAGGTGTGTATTATCTGGACGGACAAGCTTCGGAGGCTCAGCATGCACGCTTCAGAATGTACAAAGAAGAGGGGGTCGATGTGTGTAGATCAGCTTCGCTCTATGAGTACTGTACGATGCTTAATTTAGGTCATCGGGTTAAGATGGAATAGGAAATAAAATCAAGGGGTTATGTATTACCTGCTGATGGTCGAGAAAACCAAACCTTACCGTTTTGCTTACTGTAAGTAACCATCCTTGTTCTTAAAAAGTGGGCTTGACAAATCACAGCAATTCTTCTGGTACCGCTAATGATAAGCGATCTGAATATTTGATCATAGCTTTTGCTTTTTCCCTTCCGCTTTTGAATCTGTTTGATTTTCCGACGGTGGGGCATAAAGTCCAGTTTCCCGAACTCATTTTTCTTCCACTTTTCGCTATAGCTATTTGGGAAAGGGGGATGGCATGGCTTAACGGCAGGCACTGGTTTTCGTGGGTTTTGTTTGCCTTCGTTTTGGCGAACGTGACATCGGCAATTCACGCTGGTAGTTTCAGCGCGTTGCTGGAAGCCCTTGGGCGGGCATATCTGGCATTTCTGTCGCTTTTGTTGGCCGACTATTTTAGGCGAGGCAAACCGGGCGGAGGCGAGAAGCTCCATCAAGTACTTTCGGCGTGGCGAGCGGGTGTCATCTTCGCTTGCATACTGGCGACGGTAGCCTATTTCTTGGCGATTACCGGACTAAGCTCCGTTTGGGTCAGCCATTACGATGTCTTTCCTTATTTCGGCAGTACCTTTCGCATGAGCGGACCGACGGGACACCCGGCGATGCTTGTACTGGTCGCGGCGGTTCCCGTTGTCTGGACCTACTATCGCTGGCGCACCGGTGCCGAATCCGGTCACCTGCTTCTGCTGTTTCTGCCGGTGCTCGTCCTTACTTTTTCTAAAGAAATACTACTTGTCATCGGTGCGATGACGATCATAGACCCCTTGCTTCGGCGGCAACGATGGTTGCGGTGGCTGATGGTTGGGGGAACGGCCGTGTTGTTTCTTGGGGTAACTCATTTTCTCTTTTTAGCGGAAGACGAACCGCTGGCGGAGCGACTGAATAGTTCAGTTTTTACTTCCGGCCAAATTGTTTGGCAAGGGGGATGGTCGGCTGATAGCTGAAACATGCTACGTGGCGACCAAACGGGCGGGGATCGCTATCGGGTCCGGTTACCCTTACCTCGGCGTCGGGCCGGGAGGCTTCAATGCCGCCTTGTCGGAAGCCCGCGCTTCGGGAACATTCCCGTTACATCTACCAGACTACGATCCTCGTTCCACCTTTACGGGGGCCTTCGCGGAGACGGGATTAATCGGTTTTGTTTTACTTCTCGTATTGTTATACGCCCTTTGGTATATGAGTACGGCACTCGTTGAACCTCGCGACGTTGAGTGCGTCGTCGCTTTTCTTTTATTCCTTCTCATAGGCTCCGTCAGTCTTGACGTTACCAATCATCGTTACCTTTGGGTGGCCGTTGGCATTGTCTATGGCTTATCTCCTAGCCAGAATGGAGCAGTTCGACTTCCTTCTGATGAATCCCGAGAAAAACGTACAAGGCCGGCTTAATACCTTCTTTAATGCGCGTGCTGAAGCGTACGTGAAGAATGTATTTGTCGATTACCTCTTTTCCCGACGGGAAGAAGCAGCACTCGGTGACGATACCCTGGCGGGTTACACCCTCCTTGATTTTGGTTGCGGAACGGGAAGACTTTATGCTTACTTCCGTCAAAACCGACCGGCCGCGGCTTTCCAATATTTGGGACTCGACCCGGCCGGGGAGATGCTGGCGGCAAGCCCCATTCCCGAAAACGAGCGGCGGGTGGGGGACGTCAGTGCACTCCGGCCGGAAGACGGTTCTTTCGACCGGATTTATTTACTCGGTGTAACGACTTATTTGCCGGACGAGGTGCTCGTTTCCTCTTTGGCGAAACTTGCGGGACGACTGACGGAGAATGGCCGTTTGGTGGTCCATTTTACCAACGCGAATAGTCTGGAGGTTCGTTTGCGCCAGTGGCTGCGGCCACTTCTGCGGCGGTTGACCAGTGGGCGGCACGTTGCATCCGGCGGATTCGATATTTATCCGCGTTCGATGGCACAAGTAGATCAGTTTCCGTTACCGCTTGCCTTAGATCAAATAAGGAAGTTGCCCGCCACGTTGCCATTTTTACAACATCTATCGCCCCGCTTGGCCGTTTGGTTGAGCCGGCGCATCAGCCGCCGGGCACCGGACGCGCTGCGTATGGATTTCATAGTGACTTACCGACGTGCGGAATAATGGATAACGTTCTCTTCATCGCCCAGTATTTTCCGCCGGGGAATACCGTGGCGGCCCGCCGCTTTACCCGGCTGGGGGAGACGGGGAATAATTGTTTCGCTATTCGCCGGGAGCAAGCAGGAGATAACTGGCCGGCGGTGGCCGGTGTCACCACGGTATCGGTCGTGGTAAGAGACTTACGGTCACAATTTGCCGGTGACCGCCTGAGTAATCATAGAAAAGCGGGCATCCTCCGCCACTTCCTCCCCCTCCGCCAGGCCTTCCCCTTCCTCTACCTCACCGACGACGGCGGCCTCCACTACCGACGCAAAGCCTTCCGCATTGCCTGCGACCTCATCGAGCGGCACGGCATCACCACCATTTTCTCGTCCTTCCGCCCCTGGTCGGATCACCTGGTGGCGCGGCGGCTGAAGCGGAAGTATCCGCACTTGCGCTGGATCGCCGACTTCCGCGATCTGCCGGTGGATGCGGTGCGTAAAGACATCTGGTGGCCGGCCTTACAGACGTGGTGGGGCAAGCGCGTCGTGCGTTCGGCGGATGAGATGTGGGCCATCTCCGAAGGGCAGCGGGTGCAGTTTGCGGGCTGGCACCCGAAGATCGAGGTGGTGCGCAATGCCTTAATGGCCTTGCCGCCGGAGACTCCGCCGCCGGTGACCGAGCGGTTTACCGTCGTTTACACGGGCAGCTTGTACCCTGACCTGCAGACGATGAAACCGCTGGTGACCGCCCTGCGGAACATGCTGGCGGACGGTACCATCGACCCCGCCTTGCTGTCCGTTATGTATCGGGGCAAAGACGATTCGGTTTTCCGGCAATGGTCCGCCGAATTGCCGGTGGCTACTTTGGACATTGCCCCGTCCGTGGCACCCGCGACCGCGCAAAAAATACAGCGGAACGCGCAGGTATTGCTGCTGCTGAATTGGTCCGCGCCCGGTTATTATGGCGTACTGACGGCTAAATTATGGGATTATCTGGCGAGTGGCCGTCCCATTCTCGCGCTCGTAAAAGGGCCGGGAGACCGGGAGTTAAGCGACATTATTTTGGGCGCGAACGCGGGTGCCGTGCTGGGTTTGGAGGAGCAGGGGGAAGTGGAAACGTGGTTGCGCGCCGCCTACCAACGCTGGTCGCGTGAAGGCTCTTTGCCTTGGCCCGTTGACCGGGACCGGCTTAAAAAACACCTCCCGCCCAAAGGGGGTGCCCTCCGCCCGCACCACCGGCGGTAAACCGAATAAACAATCCTTACGTATCTCCGTTACCCCCCTGGCCGTCCTCACGTGGTTTAACCTTGTCCCCGCCGCGGCGAGGCCCATCACTAGCGGGCCATCATGTCCTGTTTAGGATATCCGTTCAACCTATGAAACTTCTTTTCCTTTCCGATAATTTCCCGCCGGAGGTCAATGCCCCCGCCACGCGTACCTACGAGCACTGCCTGGAATGGGTAAAGGCCGGCGTAGAGATCACGGTGATTACCTGCGCGCCCAATTTTCCCCAGGGGCGGGTCCACAAAGGGTACCGGAACCGGCTTTGGCAGTCAGAGGAAATGGACGGGATCAAGGTCATCAGGGTATGGTCTTATATCGCTCCCAACGATGGTTTTTACAAACGGGTGCTCGATTACGTCAGTTTCGGTTTCATGGCTACGCTGGCGAGTCTGTTCGTCAGGACGGACCTGATCGTGGCCACCTCGCCGCAGTTTTTTACGGCCGTGGCGGGCTTTACCGCCAGTGTGCTGAAGTTTAAGCCCTGGGTGATGGAGGTGCGTGATCTGTGGCCCATCAGCATCCGGGCGGTGGGGGCGGTATCCGGCAAGGAGAAAATTCTGACCAGGCTCGAAGCCCTGGAGCTGTTCCTTTACCGGCGGGCCGCCAAAGTGGTGGTGGTCACGACGGGCTTCCGGGAAGACCTGATACGGCGGGGCACGCCCCCCGAAAAGATCGAGGTGGTTACCAACGGGGTATACGAATACAAGTTCCCCGTCATCCCGAAAGACCGGGAGTTGGAGCAACGGCTCGGGCTGGAGGGGAAGTTCGTACTCGGCTACGTCGGTACCCATGGTCTGGCGCACAAGCTGGTGTTCATTCTGAACGCCGCGGCGAGTGCGCCGCCTGGTATTCATTTCCTTTTCGTCGGCGACGGAGCGAAAAAGAAGGAACTGGAGCAGCAAGTTAAAAAATACAAACTGACCAACGTGACCCTGCTGCCCTCGGTCCCTAAAGCGGAAGTGGCCCGCTACCTGTCGGTCACCGACGCCGCCCTGGTCAACCTGCGGCGGGCGGATGCCTTCAAAACGGTGATCCCTTCCAAGATTTTCGAGAACGCGGCGATGGGCAAGCCCATCCTGCTCGGAGTAGAAGGGGAGAGCGAGGCGATCATTAAAAAATATGGTGCCGGTCTGTGCTTCGTTCCGGAAGACCGGGCCCACTTTCTGCAACAGCTCGAACGCCTGGCAACGGACCAAAAACTGTACGCGGAATGCCGGGCCAACTGCCGCCCCCTTGCCGCGGCTTACGACCGCGGCCGGCTCGCGGGCGATATGCTCCGGGTGCTGCGGAAGGTAGCCGGTGGAACCGAGGTTGCCATAAAAGCGAGATCCGTTCCCAGATCATCGAAATAACCGTCCGGTCGTCGATTAAGGATTTTCCGTGCAGGCTCGAAACCGCCGAAACCTATCTTTTCGTAGGTGGATTCCGACTCGCGAGCGGGACTTTAGCCATACATTTACCTTATCAGTACAATCGTCTTACCCGTCTTCAACTACGCCTTCACTAACCGGCTAACCACGCCGACCTTAGAACGCCGGAGGCCCGCGCCGCCAAGATTACACTAGATGTCAGCTAACGAGGTAAAGGAAATAAGTCTACGCCGTATGATCCTGACCGTGGGGCACTATCTGCGCGCCGGGTTCCGGGGCTGGCCGTGGCTTATCGTCGGCGCGGTACTTGTGGCGGCCTTCATGGTTTGGTCGGCGGTTAATACGCCCGTGTATTACGAAGCGCGGATCGCCTTCGTGGTCAACGCCAACCAGGGCGGTGGTGGTGGCGGTGGCATCGGGGCCCTGGTGGGCAAGGCTCTTGGCGGCGGCGGGCCCGGCGCGAACCTCTACCGGATAAAATCCTTCGTCACTTCCCGGCAGTTGCTCAACGATCTGTTTCTGCGGGAAGTGGAGGTCGACGGTCGCACGGACCTGATGGCCAATCACCTCATCGAGGTCGGCGAGCTGGTGGAGGAATGGGAACTGGATTCTATTGCGGGCCCCGTGCGCATCTCGGGTGACTCCCTGGCCGGGCTCCCCCGGCGGGAAAGGTCGTTGCTCAAGTCGCTTTATAACTACGTTTCGTTCAGCGGAGAGCGGCCGGTTTACGCGACGGTAGACGAAGTGACCGACATGATCGTCGTTAGGGTGAAGACCCGTAACGAAGACCTGACGCTGCAGTTTTGCGAGCACCTGTTTCAAGACCTGACCGATTTCTATACCAATGAGGCCACCACCCCGGCCCGGATCACGGTGGAGCGATTAAGCCAAAAGGCGGATTCCGTACTGACGGCGCTTAACGCGGCGGAATATCAGCTCGCCAGTTTCGTGGATACGCGCCTGAGCCTTAATAATCAGCGGGACCAGCTGAACCGTCTGCGGCTGAACCGTAAGATCACCGTGCTGTCTACCGCCTACGCCGAAATCGTCCGCAACGTGGAAACCGCCCGGTTTTCCCTGGATGCGACCACGCCTTACTTTAAACTCGTCGAGGCCCCCTTTCAACCACTCAACGTAAAGCGGAAAGACCCTTACGAGGCCGCCGTTTTGGGCGTGGTACTCGGTGCCCTGTTGGGTTTTATCCTCGTCATCGGGGTCCGTTTTTACCAGGATATCATGACCCAAAAAGAAATAGGAATCTAACGATATGAAAAGCCCCGCCACCCTTGTCTACTACCTGAGTAAAAAATGTTACGAACGGCGATTTACCCGCCTTTCTTTCCTGATCAGTACGGCCGGCCGGATGCTCTTTTCCGTCTGGTTACCGGGCTCCGCTAAGATCGGGGAAGGATTGGTGGTCGGCTATTGGGGGCTGGGCGTGGTGGTCCACAACAGCACCGTAATCGGTAAAAATTGCTGGATTTGTCAGAACGTAACCATCGGCCGGAATTTCACCGATACCGGTGTGCCCACCATCGGAGATAACGTGTACATCGGCGCCGGTTCCGTGCTGTTTGGTGAGATCAACATCGGAAACAACGTTTTCATCGGCAGCAACTGCGTGATCAATAAATCGGTGCCACCCAATTGCAGCGTCGTCGGTAACCCCATGCGTATCATCAGTACGGACAATCTTTATAACCACATGGATTTGCGTAGCCGGGATAAGGAGATACCGCCGAAAGAGCGGAACTGGTATTTCAGGGGGTGATTTTTCAGACCGTTGGTTTTTCAGACCGTTAGAAGTTAGTGTTCGGCAGTACTCCTGGTGATTAGCACTAACTTCTAACAGACTAACTTCTAACAAACTAAATAAATAGCATGCAGCTCATCGCCGAAATTGCCCAGGCCCACGACGGCAGCCTCGGCATCCTTCATTCCTACATCGACGCGCTGGCCGTGGCCGGCGTCGACGTGGTGAAGTTCCAGACCCACGTCGCCGAAGCCGAATCGAGCGCGCACGAACCCTTCCGCGTCAACTTCAGTTACGAAGACGCGACGCGCTACGATTACTGGGCGCGGATGGGCTTTACGGAAGAGCAATGGGCGGGCGTCAAGGCGCACTGCGACGAGGCGGGCGTCGAGTTCATGTCGAGCTGCTTCAGCCAGGCGGCGGTGGATATGATGGAACGCATTGGTATGGCGCGTTACAAGGTGGGCAGCGGCGAGGTGACCAACTTCCTGCTGCTGGAAAAGATCGCCCGCACGGGCAAACCCGTCATTCTGAGTTCCGGCATGAGCTCGTGGGACGAACTGGACGCGGCGGTCGACTTCATCCGCGCTTTCGGCAATGACCTGACCGTGCTGCAATGCACGACGGCTTACCCCACGCCGCCGGAACGGGTGGGGCTCAACGTGATGGCCGAGCTGCGCGACCGCTACCCGTACGTAAGGGTGGGCCTGAGCGAGCACACCGCGAAGGTAGCCACGGGCATCGCCGCCGCCGCGCTCGGTGCCGACGTGCTGGAGTTCCACGCCGTCTTCGACCGCCGGATGTTCGGGCCCGACGCCGCCAGCTCGCTGACCATCGATGAGGTCGCCCGCCTCGCCGCCGCCGTCCGGGACGTAACCGCCATGCGCGCCAACCCCGTCGACAAAACGGACAACGGCGCGTACGCCGGCCTCAAGGCCATCTTCGAGAAATCGCTGGCCGTCAGCCGGGATTTGCCCGCCGGCCACCTGTTAACCTTCGCCGACCTGGAGGCCAAGAAACCGGCGGGCCACGGTATGGCGGCGCGAGATTTCCGGGCCGTGATCGGGCGGCAGCTGGCGGAACCTTTGGCGAAGTATGCGTTTCTGCGGGAGGAGGACCTGAAGTAGTATTTTAGATCGTTAGTCAGGTTAGTATTTTAGATCGTTGGTGCGTCAGAAGCACCACATCGAATGAGAATAATCCGCCGCTGATAACATACTAACTTCTAACGAACTAACTTCTAACTTACTAATTCCCCCATGCGCAAAATAGCCGTCGTCGTCACCGCCCGCCCCAGCTACAGCCGGATCAAAACGGCCCTGCGCGCCATCCTGGAGCACCCGGAGCTGGAGCTGCAATTGGTGGTGGCCGCCTCCGCGCTGCTGCCGCGCTACGGCACGGCCGTGAAGTATATGGAAGCCGATGGTTTCCCGATCGCCGCGCGGGTCTTCAACGTGCTGGAGGGCGAGAACCTGACGGCGCAGGCCAAGACGACGGGCCTCGGCATCATGGAACTGGCCAACGTATTCGAGAACCTGCAACCCGACGTGGTGGTGACCGTCGCCGACCGGTTCGAGACCATGGCGACGGCCATCGCGGCGAGCTATATGAACATCCCGCTGGCCCACATTCAGGGCGGGGAGGTGACGGGCAACATCGACGAAAAGGTGCGCCACGCCATCACCAAACTGGCCGATCGTCACCTGGTGGCGAGCGACGACGCGCGCCGCCGCGTGATCCGCATGGGCGAGGTGGAGGAGACGGTGATCAACACCGGCTGCCCGAGCATCGACCTGGCGGCCCGGGTGCTGGCCGCGCCCGCGCTCGACTTCGACGTGTACGACCGCTACGGCGGGGTGGGGGAGCGGCTCGATCTTTCGGCTGGCTACCTCGTCGTGATGCAGCACCCGGTAACGACGGAATACGCCGACGCGCGCCGCCACGTGGCCCTGACGCTGGAAGCGGTACACGCGCTGAACGTACCGACTTTGTGGTTCTGGCCCAACGTCGACGCGGGCAGCGACGGCACCAGCAAGGGCATCCGGGTGTACCGCGAGCACCACCGCGACAGCCGCATTCACTTTTTCAAAAACATGGAAGGGCTCGATTTTTTGCGGGTACTTTACAACGCGCGCTGCCTGGTCGGCAACTCCAGCGTCGGCATCCGCGAGTGCGCCTACCTGGGCGTGCCGGTGGTCAACATCGGCTCGCGGCAAAACGGGCGGCAGCGCGGCCCCAACGTACTGGACGTCGGTTACGATGCCCGGGAAATCACCGACGGCATCGGGCAACAGACCGCCCACGGCCGCTTCCCGCACGCGGATACTTACGGGGGCGGGGACGCGGGTGCAAAGATTGCTTTGGAACTCGTTCGGATGCCGCTGACCTTCGCTAAACGAATCACTTATTAGTTCTTTAGAAGGTAGAAGGTAGAAGGTAGTTCGTTAGAAGTTAGATCGTTCCTTAGCTGCAAATGATGTACAATTCTAATGGGAATGCTTCATCTAAACGTGTCCGGGTCCGGGTATCAGTACTCTCCGAGTGCGTCCGCCACCCCCTTCGCGGAGCGAACTGTGCATTCGGAACGTGCCGTTTTACCCTTCTCCCAACGCAAACGTACAAGCATCCGTTCCTGGCTTTGAGTTAGCCCTTGATTCGCCTCGGCAGTACTGAAAGACGGCGATCTAAAGTGCTGCCTACTAACGATCTAACTAACCAACAGTCTAACAAACTAACGCTCTAACAAACTAAAAACCAGTCACCACCAAAATCCTCATCGCCGAACCCGACGACTTCTCCCCCGACGTCATCGCCGAACTGCGCCGCCATGCGGAGGTAGAAGTCCGCGCCGTTGCCCCATCGGAAGTGAAACAGGCCCTGCGCGACTACGACGTGTTCTGGTTCCGGCTCGGCTGGCCGATCGACGCGGCGGTGCTCGATGAGCAATCGCGGTGCCGCATCCTTGCTACTCCCGTAACGGGCATCGACCACATCGACGAAGACCTCTGCGCGCGGCTGGGCGTACGGATTGTCTGTCTGCGTGGCGAGCGGGCCTTCCTGCGCAGCGTCCGCGCAACGGCGGAGCTGACCCTCGGCCTGGCCATCGCCGTGATGCGTCACCTGCCCGCCGCGGCGAACGACGTGAACGCCGGCCGCTGGGTGCGCGACGACTTCCGGGGCCACGAACTCTACGAACGTACCGCCGGAGTGGTGGGCTGCGGCCGCCTGGGCAACATCGTCGCCGGTTACCTGCTGGCCCTCGGTATGCGGGTGGTAACCTTTGACCCGCGCCCGGAAGCGGAGGTACCCGCCGGGGTGGAACGCAAAGCCACACTGGAGGAAGTACTGGCCGTAAGCGACTTGATCACCCTCCACGTCAATTACCACGCCGGGACGCACGGCATGATCGGCGCGGCGGAACTGACCGCCTGCCAACCCGGCGCGACGTTGGTCAATACCTCCCGCGGCGGGTTGATCGACGAGGCCGCATTGCTCGCCGCCCTGACCTCCGGCCGGCTGGCCGCCGCCGCCCTCGACGTAGTGGCGGACGAGCGGAACTTCGGCCCTGATCATCCGCTGGCGGTCTACGCGCGGGGTAACCGGAACCTGCTGCTCTCGCCTCACATCGGGGGGAATACCTACGAGTCTTTTCGGCGGACGGAAGGATTTATTTCGGGGCGGGTTCTTAGTATGTTAGATCGTTAGAATGTAGACCGTTAGAAGTTAGATCGTTAGAATGTAGACCGTTAGAAGTTAGACCGTTAGAATGTAGACCGTTAGAAGTTAGACCGTTAGAAGTTAGATCGTTAGAATGTAGACCGTTAGAAGTTAGACCATTAGAATAGCGGGTGCTAACAAACTAACTTCTAACGAACTAGCGGTCTAACTTCTAACCATCAGTCACCTTTTTGCCAAAAACCGATCCGGGTTGCGTTCCATATACGTCAGTAATTTGCCCACCTGTTCTGATGCATCACGATAGCTGACGTAAGTTTCCTCCGTGATGTATTTCGCGTCGAGGGCAAAGTCCAGCCAGACCTGCGTTTCGAAGTTTTCAGCCATGCAGTCCGCAAGCTTGGAGAGGAAGTGTTTTTTGTATCGCCGTCTGCCGTAACACTCCGCGAGGTTGGCCGCAACGGAGCGGGAGGAGCGCCTTACTTGGTCCGTCATACTGTAACGTTCCGCTTTAGGAAAGGTCATGCTCATACGGAACAGGGAACTGGCCAGGCTGAAACTCTTCTGGTAAGCAGCCCACGAACGAAACCCTGATTGTGCCATGATGTACTGATTTTGATTAGGGGCAAACCTAAAAAGCACCGGGGCCGCTAGTCGTTCTTTATGCGTATACTTTCGTTTATAAACGTTTAAAAACGGCTATAGAATTCTAAATAGCTGATAACCAGTAGTGTGGTTTTCAATGAAAATGTCGCCATTATAACGGTCTAACCAACTAATGGTCTAACCAACTAACGGTCTAAAAAACTAAGAAACTAACAAACTGAAAACCCTCGCCCTCATCCCCGCCCGCGCCGGCTCCCAACGCGTTCCCGGCAAGAACTGGCGCCCGCTGGGCGGCCGGCCCCTGGTGGATTACGCCCTCGCCGCCGCCGCCGCGACCAATAGCCTGACGGACGTCATAGTGACCTCCGACAGCGCGGAAGTTCTGGCGCGCGCCGCCCTGTATCCCCACTTCCACTGCATCCCGCGCCCCGCCGCCCTGAGCACCTCTACCTCCCCCGCTATCGCCTACGTGAGGCACGCCCTGGCGCATATGGCCGGACTTGGTAAGAGCGGGTACGCCGCTGTCGTGATCGTACAGCCCACCTCCCCTTTTACCCTGCCCGAAGACGTCGACGCCACCGTCGCGCTGCTGAACGACCCGGCTGCGGACTCCGCGGCCTCCGTCATGGAAATACCGCACGATCTCAATCCGCTGAAGTTCAAAACCATCGCCGAAAATGGGCTGCTGCAACCGTATTACGACGACGAAGCGGGCCGGACGGCCGCCCACGATATGCCGAAAGTATTCGTCCGCAACGGCTCGGTTTACGCCGCCCGAATCGCAACGATCGAAGCCGGAAAAATAATCGGCGATCACTGCAGGGGCCACCTGATGCCCCGCGAACGTTCGCTGGACATCAACGACGAGTTCGACTGGCGGCTGGCCGAATTCATGCTCGCTAACCAAAATCAATTATGAACGACCTTTTTATAGACCGGGGTACCGGCCAACCGCTCGATTACCGGGCGCATAACGCCGCGTACGGTATCAACGAATGGTTTGGCGTAAGCCTGGAATCGGATACCGCCCTGGCGGAGAAGGTCACCAAAAAGCAGCACGTTTCCGTAGACCCGGACTATAAAGAACCCTTTGCTCCGGAGATCGACGACCTGATCCGGCTCCACTTCCTGTGCCTTAACCGCCGGGTGACCACCGTGCTGGAATTCGGCGTCGGGAAAAGCACCCGCGTGTTCGCCGAGGCCCTGCGTCTCAACCGGGAACGGCACGGCGATTACGTAGCCGAGCACCTGCGCCGCGCCGATCCCTTTCGCCTGTTTTCCGTGGACAACGCGCCGGAGTGGGTAGACCGTTGCCGCAAGGAACTGCCCGCCGACCTGGTCGAATTCGTGGACTTTACCGTCACCGAGGTGGAAATGACCACTTTCAACGATCGTATCTGTACGGCTTACCGGAAGCTGCCCAACGTCTGCCCCGACCTGATCTACCTCGACGCGCCGGGGCAGTACGGCGTGAAGGGCGACGTGCGCGGCATCACCACCGAAACCCGCGACCGCCTGCCGATGGCCGCCGACCTGCTGCTGCTGGAGCCCTTCCTGTTGCCCGGTACGCTCATCGTCGTCGACGGCCGCACCGCCAACGCCCGGTTTTTGAAGCATAACCTGCAGGGCAACTGGGTATACCATGAGTTCGCCGGCATGGAACTCAATACCTTCGAACTCGTCGAAGCACCCCTCGGCCGCATCAACCGACGCCAACTGGAATACTGCCTGCAATGGGAAAAATAGTTTACCTGGCTACCCACGGTTTTGCCGTGCGGATGATCTTTCAGACCGGATTGCTGGGGCGGCTCACCGCCGCCGGGCACGAGGTTACCGTCGTGGTGCCCGACGCGACCGATCCCAACGTGGCCGCTCTCTGCGTCCGCGACGGCGTCGCGCCGGTAGAATACACCGCGCCGCCACAGACCGCCCAGCGCTATCTCAAGCCGATGCGTAAATATGTGGTGGAAGACATCCGTAACAACCCCTGTTTGTGGGATAAGCACCAGGAAAGCCTGCACCGGGCGGGGGCTGCGCGGCGGGTAATGGCCGGCGGCGGTTTGCTGCTCAACGATGTGGTGGATCGCGTACCCGTACTGCGCCGCGCGTTCCTGCGGGCAGAGGCGAAGATCCTGCTGCGGCGGGAAGCCGTCGATTTTATGAAGACACTCGACGCCGACTTGCTGGTGTCCACCTATCCCGTAGCGCCGCCCGAGCCGGAGTTGCTGCTGGCAGCCCGGTCGCTCGGCATGCAAACGACGATCCACCTGCTCAGCTGGGACAACATCACGGCCAAGGGCCACTTCCAGTCCCTGGCGGATCATTACATCGCCTGGGGGCTGACGATGGCCGAAGAGCTCAATGAATTTTACGGCGTGCCACCGGAGCGGATCAGTCAGTGCGGCGTACCGCACTTCGACCTGTACTTCCGGGAAGCCACCACGCCGGACCGACCGCTGCTTGAGCAGTTGGCGGCGGGTGGCCCGTACGTTTTTTTCGCCATGTCGGCGGCGCGCTACGCGCCCGGGGAGACGGCTATTCTGCGCCAACTCTGCCGGGAAACGAAGGCCGGCGGCGCGCTGGAAGGCCTGCGCATCGTCGCCCGGCCGCATCCCTCCGCCTTGTCCGGCGTTATGCGGGACGATAAGACGATGACGGAGCTGGAGGCCCTGAAAACGGAGGCCGGCCTGCTGGTCAGCTACCCCGATATGGTGGGCCGCAGCCGCATGAACTGGAGCGTCCGGGACGAGGATATGCACGAGTTGGTGGCCCTGCTGCGCGGCGCGGCCGTCGTGCTCAACAGTGGGTCCACGGTCAACGTCGAGGCACTGGCGATGGGGCGGCCGGTGGTGGTGACGGCCTACGACGGGCCGGAGAAACGCCCTTACGCCCGGTCGGCCGCCCGGCTGAAAGATTACCCGCACCTGCGCAAACTCTTCGCCGACGGCGGCGGTGTCGTGGTGGAAGATCATGCGGCATTGGTGGCCGCCATCCGTACCCTGCTGGATGATCCGGCTCAGGGAGCTGAAGCGCGGGAACACGCGCTGTTTCGCCAGATCGGCGCGCGGCGGGGTGATGCGACCACGGCCGTGGCCGATGCGCTACAACGACTACTGGCTGATAAATGACCGAAAAGCTGTCCATCATCCTCCTGAACTTCCACGGCCTGGCCGATACCATCGAATGCCTGGACAGCCTGCGCGCCGCCGATCTCGGCGCGGCGCGGGTCTTGCTGCTGGACAACGGCAGTGGCGTTACGGAGGCTGAAGCACTAATGGCCTGGAACGAAACGACCGGCTTCTTCGGGGAGACGGTGAAGATAAACAAACAGGCTGCTTTGGGGGCGGGGACGCGGGTACACACCTTGTTGCTCAGCGAAGTGAATCACGGCTTTGCGGGTGGCAACAACCTGGCCACGCGGCTTGCCCTCGCCGCCGGGGACGAGGAGGTGCTGCTGCTAAACAACGATACGACCGTGACCCCCGGCTTCCTGACCGCCCTGCTGGCGGCGCGCGCCCGGCATCCGAACGCCGCGTTGATTCCGCAAATCCGCCTGCACGCCCGCCCCTACCGGATGTGGAACTGCGGCGGGGAACTGCGTTTCCCCGGCCGTAAGGTGTACCACTACGAAAACGCACCGGTCGCTTCCCTGCCCGCGGACGGCGATTTCCCCGTCTCCTTCGTCACCGGCTGCGCGCTGCTCTACCGGCCCGCGCTGACGGGCTTGCTGACTGAGCGGTTTTTCTTCGGGGAGGAGGACATGGAATTCAGCCTGCGTTTGCGCCGGCTTGGCTTACCCGCCCTTTGCGTCACCGGGTCGGTGATCTATCACAAGGTGGGCACGACGCTGAAAAGCACCCACCGCAAGAGCGAGATTTTTACCCTTAAACGCCTGATCAACCTGCGGCACAACGTGGGCCGGGGAGAGCTGGCGGCGGCTTACGGGTATTACCTGATCAACCTGCTGCGGCTCGACCTGTTTCGCTATCGCCGCTCCCCACGCGCGGCTTTACGGACCCTCCGGCGCGTCTGGCGCGACGCCCGGCGGCTCGACGGCGTAGGAGAAACATTAAGCGTAGGTTACGTGCGCGGCGGTGAATACGATGCCGGGGAAGCATCATCGCCAAAAGTAAATGCTAAACTACCCCGGGCGTGAGGCTACTTCTGACGGCTAGTTTTTTTGCCATGGCGGCGGCGCACGTGGTCAGTCTCGGGCTGGCGCGTTATTTCCCGATCGTCGGTCTGTTGCTGCTCCTACTCGTACTGGGGCGCAAGGTCTACCTGCCGCCGGATCGCTGGTGGTACCCGGTCGGTTGTTTGCTTTTTCTGATTCCCGCCGGCCTGTCCAGCATGCTACATGGCAATACCCTTTCTTACGCCTACGTCCTTGTCGGGGCACTCAATTTTTTGCTGTACCCGGTTTTCGAGCGCGTCAAACTCACCAACGTCCACTTGGGGATCATCCTCAGCGGGCTTTTCCTGACCATTATTCCCCTGAGCGTGGGCAAGACGGTGGCCTCGATCTACGATAACCCGAACAACTATAGCGCGGTGGTTTTCGCCACCATGTATTTCGCCATGCTGTTGTTTCGTGGCAAATGGCTGGGGCAGCTACTTACGGTGGCCGTCTTCAGCTACCTGATTTTCTTGGGGGCTAGTCGTTCGATGTTGGGGGCCGTTCTGGGTTTCGCCCTGCTGTATTTCTTGCAGGTAAGGATACTGAAACGAACGCTGCGTTATGCAATGATCTTAGGTTTTGCCGTAGCTTCCGTGGGGTACTACTCTCTGATCACCAGTGACGAGTTCAAGATATTGGAAGTTGTGCAGGCCGGTACGGTCAGCCACAAGAAAGCGAGCGGGCTGAGCCACCGGGACGAGTTGTTCGAGCAGTCGCTGGAATTGGTACGGGAACGCCCCGCCGGTTACGGGCTCGGCATGTCGAAGGATGCGCTGAAGGAGCGGTTTGGGGAAAGTATAAGCCCGCACAACACCTACCTGAAAATTGCCGTGGAAGGTGGGGTGATCGCCCTGGTGGGGTTTCTGGTCCTTATTTTTGGTTTCTGGCTGTCGAGTAATTCTCCGCTGGCGAGTTCTTTCCTCTTTGCCCTGATGATACGAGGGTTCTTCGAATCCGCCACGCCGCTGTCGCTAAGCCTGATCTCCGGTATGCTGATCATTCCGATGTTCCTCAACGAGACTACTGTGGTAACGGGTTACCGTTTCCGCCTCTTCCCGCCACCGAAGGTGGTACCTTCCTCCTTATCCGATAACCCCGCTAACTGATGGAACTAAAATCATACGGGCACATTCTGCGCAACAAATTGATCTTCAACTGGCTGCCGGCGGTACGGCCGCTGGTGTACCGTTTCCGTGTGCCGGAGGAAGCACCGGTGTTCGTACTGGGCAACCAGAAATCGGGCACCTCGGCCGTCGCCGCCCTGCTGGCCCGGGCTTGCGGGCTTAGCTACGACATTGACCTCGGCGGTTTGCGGATACCGGAGTATGCGCGCATTTATGCGGACCGTAAGGAGCTGCCCGCCGTCATTAGTACCCGCGCGGCCATCGAGTTCAGCAAGCAACTGGTGAAGGAACCCAACCTGACCTTCCTGCTGCCGGAGATCCAAGCCCTGTACCCGCGTTCCCGCCACGCCTTTGTTATTCGTGACCCGCGCGCCAACATTCGCAGCATTTGCAACCGCCTCGAACTGCCGGGGGATCTGCCCGCCATCAAGCCCGAAGACTACCCGGAGATATCCCCGATGTGGCGCGCCATCCTCTATAACGAGTGGGTGGGCGATGCGGCGCGCGACCTCAACTACGTCGGCCGTTCCGCCGAACGCTGGCGCATGGCTGCCGGACTGTGCCTGGCCGCCGGCCCCGCTACCCAGGCCATCCGCTACGAAGACTTCGTTGCCGACAAACGCACCGCCATCCATGACCTGGCCGCCCGCCTCGGCCTGGAGGTCCGGCACGAAATTGCGCCTTACCTTGATGTGCAGTACCAACAAGCCGGTAAGAAGGTAACCGATTATCATGCCTTTTTCGGTGCCGGTAATCTGACCACCATCCTGACCGAATGCGCGGAAGCCATGTCCTCGCTCGGTTACCAAAATACGCACGCGTGAAACCGCCGGTCGTACTCATCTCCATCTTTCGGGAAACCATCATCGGCGGCATCGCCGTACACAGCTCCAATCTCTACGAGCGCATCGTGGAGGAAGGCTTGCCGGTGCGTAAGGTGAACTACGCGCCCGTCTTCGTTGCCCGCTCCCCGCTCCGCAAGGCGCGGCTGCTGATGGGTGTCGGTTGGCGGCTGTTGCGCCTTCGGCTGAGCGGTGCCCGGGTGTTTCATTTTCACGCCAGTAACCGGGCCCTGATGTACTACCTCCTGGCACCGCCGTTGGCCCTTTCGGGTGGCAAAGTCGTTCTTTCGTTGCATTCCGGCTACGGGTATGACAAATGGCTGGTGGAGAATAAGGCTTATCACTGGTTCAACCGCCTGCTGTTCCGACCGCTGCACCGGTTGATCTTCATGAACCCGGAGGAAAGCGCGGGCATCCGAACCCGCTACCCCTTCCTGCGCGACCGGGTCGTGACCATCAACCCCTTCATCGCGCCGCCCGCCGCCGCCATCCCCGATCTCGATGCCTTGCGCCCGCAACCCGACCATTTTCGAATCGCTACCATCGGTGTGTGGATGCAACGCTATAACGTGGAGGAGGTCATAAGGGCCGCTGTACGTTTTCACCGGGAAACCGGAATCCGCACCACCGTCACCGTCCTGCTCTCCACCGTAATCATCGAGCCGGTGTACCGGAAAAAGCTGGAAGCGATCATCGCCGATGCCCGCGCCACGATAAAGGTCGAGCTACTGGAAGACCACGACCGCATACTGGACGTGCTGGCGCGGCGGGATGTATTTGTCCGCGCTTCTTTTCTCGACAGCTACGGCCTGTGCGTAGCGGAAAGCCTGCTGGTCGGCACGCCGGCCATCGCTACCGACGTCTGCCGCCGCTGTGACAACGCTGTGCTCTACCAGCGCGGAGACGAAGACGAACTGCAAACCCATTTAATGGATGTCTGGAAGCGGCGGAACACCGAGCGCACCTCCATGCTGGCAGAAGACGAGGACAGCTTTAACGCCTACCGGAAAATCTATAACGAACTCGGTTCCCTACCTGACGACCGTAGAAGCGGAACCGAAAAAAATGGCTAAACGTAATCAATCGCCACTAGGTTCGCCGGTTTACAAAAGTAATTTTATCTGAAAAAAATATGTGTAATCGAAACCGAACTAGTGCATTATGCCGTACGTAAGAAAGCCAGGTACTAAATTACTGTACCCGATTGATCCAGATTTATTACACACACAAAACAATACCTTATCATGCTAAAGATCTACCTTCAGCGGACGGCCTTGCTTGCCGTCTTTAGCTTACTCACTTTACCTTTTCTCCTGGCGGAGACGATCGTTGTCGGCTCTACGGCCGATTCCGGCGCGGGCAGCCTGCGCGCCGCCGTTGCCGACGCTGATTCCGGCGATACCATCCGCTTCAATTCCTCCATCCTGGGCCGGATAATTACCCTGTCTTCCGAGATCGTTATCGACAAGGCGCTTCGTATTCGGGGCAACGGCATCGGTAACACCGTTATTAGCGGCGGCGGTACTACCCGGGTATTCAACGTAACGACCGGTGACGATGTCTACATCGGCATCCTGGAAATCATCAACGGCGCAACCGACACGAACGGCGGTGCCGTTATAAATCCCACGGGTCTGCTTCGTCTCGATGGCGTCAGGATTTCCGGCAGTACGGCTGCCGGTACGGGCGTCGGTAACGGCGGTGGCGCGGTGACCAGTAGCGGTCGCCTTCTCGTGACGGCCAGCCAGTTTGCTAACAATTCCGCAATCGGCGCGGCCGGCAGCGGTGGTGCCATCCTCAGCACCGGCGGCGGCTTCGCCATCACCAATACCTCTTTCACGGGCAATACATCCACCCGCGCCGGCGGGGCCATCGAGATATCCGGTGACGCCAGCGGCAGTCTGCTCAGCAACGTTACCATGACGGGTAACGCTACGGGCGGAGCACCCGGCAACGGCGGCGGTCTCCATATCACCGGCCCGTCCAGCATTCAAGTCAAAGGAGGCACCTATATTAACAACACGGCTACCCGCGAAGGCGGTGCGCTGTGGAACGGTTCCGGTCAGATGATCGTACGCGGCGCGACGATTGACAACAACACGGCTTCCGGCCCCGCGGCCGACGACGGCGGTGGTGGTATTTTCAACAACGGCGGCACGCTCAAAGTATTCGCGGGCACCGTGATCACGAACAACAAAGCGGACGGCATGGCCGGTTCCGGTGGTGGTATCTTTAATTCCGTCGGCGGCAACCTGCAGATCGTTCGCGCTGATATTTCCGACAATACGGCCAACCGTGCGGGTGGTGGCATCGAGGATATCTCCGGCGCGGGTAGCCTGTTCACCGTCGGCTCCTCTACGATTGACGACAACGAAGTTTTCACCTCCCCCGGTAACGGCGGCGGTATTCACATCGGTGGCGACGGCAACCTTAGCCTTTTCGGTGGTACCGTGAGCGGTAACAAAGCCGGTGCCGAAGGTGGTGGTATCTGGAACAATCTCGGTACTACCGTGATCTTCGGTGCAACGATCGCTGGTAACGAAGCGGCGGGCGATGCGGCCAACCAGGGCGGCGGCGGCCTCTACAATAACGAAGGCGGTGGCAAAATCGTCGTTAAGGGCGGCTCCGTCATCCGTAATAATTCCGCAACCGGTGCGTCCGGCTCCGGCGGTGGCATCCTGAATGACGACGGTGGTTCCCTTGAATTGCTCAACGTAAGGGTGAGTAACAACACAGCCAACCGCGCCGGTGGCGGTATCGAAGATGCTTCCGGCCCCGGAACCACGGTCATCATCGCAAAAGGTACGATTAACGATAACACAGTATTCAGCAGCCCGGGTAACGGCGGTGGCATCCACGTTGGTGGTGCCGGCAATATCTCCTTTCGCTCAGGAACGGTTACGGCCAACACCGCCGGCGCGGAAGGCGGCGGCATCTGGATCGGCAGTGGCCGTCTTGACGTAGGTCAGGGCGTCTCTTTCAACGATAACATAGCTTTAGGTAACGATGCCGACCAGGGCGGCGGCGCGCTCTACGCCGCCGGTGCCGGTACCATCAGACTACGGAATAACGTACTTTTCCTGCGCAATCGCGCAACGGGAACTTCCGGCAGCGGCGGTGCCATCCTCATTAACGAGGGCGCAACGCTGACCATGGATCGTGCCAGATTCGACGACAACTCCGCCAATCGCGCGGGTGGTGCCATTGAGGACAACTCCGGTGCCGCGGACGGCTTTGACGACTTCCGGGTCATCAACTCCACCTTTGTCAATAACGTAGTTAATAACAGCCCCGGTAACGGTGGCGCAATCCACATCACCGGTCGGGGCAATGCGTTCATTCGCGGTGGTGAGTTCAACGACAATACCGCCGGCAGTGAAGGCGGTGCCGTATGGAACAGCCTCGGCACTATGCGCCTGCAGAACGCCTCTTTCTCCGATAATGTCGCCAGCGGCGACGGTGCCGACAACGGTGGAGGTGCCATCTTTAACAACGGCGGCACGATGAGAATCGTCGGTATTACGGTTTCCGATAATCTGGCCAACGGTACGGCGGGCTCCGGCGGCGGTATGCTGACGACAGGCGGAAACGTAACGATCGAGGGGAGTACATTCTCTGACAACGAAAGTAGCCGCGCCGGTGGCGCAATCGAGCAGATCGACGGCTTCTTCACTTCCTCCAATTCTACCTACGATGGCAACATCACGGGAAGCTCCCCCGGCAATGGTGGTGCATTCCACGTTACCGGTACGAGTAGCACCATTCTTTTCCGGGGTGGTATGATCGTTGACAACGTAGCCGCTAATGAAGGCGGTGGTCTTTGGAACCAAAGGGGCAGCACGATGACCGTTGAGGGTGTAACCATCGACGGTAATTCAGTCTCCGGAACGGTAGAAGGTGACGCCGGTGGTGGTATCTTTAACAACAGTGGTATCACCCGGGTGATGAATTCGACTATTTCCGATAACACGGTAAATGCTCCGCTTACTTCGGGCGGTGGTATCTTCAATAGAGCAGGTGGTGAATTCACGCTTATGGCTTCCACCGTTGCCGGTAATATTACCGGAGGCTCGGGTGGCGGTATCGCCAACGACGGTATGTTTACCATCTTGAACAGTACGATCGCCCTGAATACGGCCGCCGTCGGTGGTGGATACGCTCAGGTACCTCCCGGTGCCAGCCTGACCATCACGGGTAGCATCCTATCTGATAATGTGTCTTCGGATGACAATGGCACCGACATCAGCGCGCCCGTCGGTACCGTAACTTCCGGAGGGTTTAACCTCATTGGTACGGATGATCAGGACAACTTCGACGGGACCGCAGATGACATCGAAGGCGGTGATGCCAACCTTGACATTCTTGCTGACAATGGCGGCGTAACCCGTACGATCGCCCTGCTTTGTGGCAGTGACGCCATCAACGCCGGCGATTCCGGCGATGATTCCGGTGACCAGAACGGTCAGTTGGTCTTCAATACCCGCGACATCGGTGCTTTCGAACTCCAGGCGGACTGCCCCGTCAGCCCGGGCATCGCCGGCTTCGGTAACACCATCAGCCAGTTGGAAGCGGGACTCGACGTGTACCCCAACCCGACCTCGGAAGGTGCCGTCAACGTTCGCATTCCTACTGACCTGGAAGGGGAGGTGACCTTGCGCCTCATCGACGCTAACGGCAGCGTTCGGGCAACCCGCATGACCCGCGCCGGTGGCCTGATCCGCATCCCGCTTGACGGTACCGCAAGAGGTGCCTACACCCTGCAGGTGATCAACGGTGAGACAATGACCTCGCGCCGCATCGTAACGATGCGCTAGGTTTGCAGCCAACGTGTCCGCTGGGCACATTTGACCTCAGCATTCCGCCCCTCAGCCCTTAGCCGGTTGGGGGGCGGTTTTTTTTACCTTTACGGCCGGTGCTCACAACGTGCGCTGATCACACAAGATTTACACTTGCCTGCTTCACCGCTTCGCCTGTTTCACACCCTCCGCCACCTGCGCGGGCGGCAGGTGGCGTACCAGCTTTACTACCGCCTTACCGGACGCCTTACGCGTAACGAGGGGGCGGGGACGCGGGTACAAACGAAAGGGGAGGAGCGTAGCGGCACTACCGAAAAAGTCGTTTTCTCTTTCCTCAACCGCGAGGTCGTTTTTCCCACCGTGGCCGCCATCGACTGGAATTATGCTGAACTGGGTAAGCTGTGGACGTACAACCTCAATTACTTCGAATTCCTCGACCCCGAACGCCCGACGTACGGTCAGGCCCTCATCGACGCCTGGATCGTGGCGGAAGCCGGTCATCGCGACGGTTGGGAACCGTACCCCCTCAGCCTGCGCCTGATCGCCTGGCTGCGTTTCTACGCCGACGCCGACCGGCCGTTGCCCGACCACGTGCGGGCATCCGTAACCCGTCAATACAAAGCACTTTGGGGCAAGCTGGAGTACCACCTCGGCGGTAACCACCTGCTGGAAAACGCGCTGGCCCTCAGCCTCACCGCCCGGTTCCTGGAAGACGAAGCCGGTGGCCGCCGGGCCGTCGGGCTGCTGACCGCCGAACTCGCCGAACAGTACCTGCCCGACGGCGCGCACTACGAGCTCAGCCCGATGTACCACCTGGTCTTGCTGGACCGTACGCTGACGGTGTACCAGGGCCTCACAACCACCCTTGCTCCCGCGTCCGCGCCCGAAATACGGCGCACGCTGCAAACGAGTCTGCAAAGACAACTGGGTTGGGCCGGTGCGTTTTGCACACCCGACGGTCGATACGCTCATTTCAACGACAGTACACCGGGCATCGCGCCGTCACTGGCCGCCGTGCTCGACCGCGCGAAGACTTTGGGGCTGAAGAGCGCGCCGACGCCGCTTTCCGCCTCCGGCTACCGTCGGTTTTCCAACCCCGGTTTCGACTTGTGGATCGACGTCGCCGCTATCGGCCCCGCCTACATTCCCGGCCACGCCCACGCGGATAACCTGACGTTCACGCTGCACTACGAAGGCCGGCCGCTGCTGGTGGATACCGCCGTCAGTACCTACGAAAAGAACGACCGCCGCGCCCGGGAGCGCGCCACCGCAAGCCACAACACGGTAACCGTCGGTGGTCGGAATTCCTCCGACGTCTGGGGGGGCTTCCGGGTAGGCCGCCGGGCAACTACCACCATCGAATCGGAAACCCCGAACGGCCTGACCGCCCGCCACGACGGCTACGGTACCCCTCACCGCCGTACGTTTGCGCTGGACGAAGCCGGGCTGAGTATCAACGACGAACTCTCTCCCGGCGCGGAAGGCGTGGCCCGCTTTCATTTCCATCACGACCGGCTACCGGAGTTGACCCGGGAAGGCTGCGTAGTGGACAATTTGCTGCTGAACTGGCCGGCGGGCCGGGCAAAACTGAAACCCTACGAGCAAGCCGTCGGCTGGAACGAAACCCGGCCGGGCTGGTGCCTCGACATCACTTTTACCGGTTCGTTGTCGTTCCGGCTGACTACCCAAATTAGCGGAGCGTGAAACCAGGCACGCGCGTAAGCCGTACCTCAAATTAATGGACATGAACAAACTATTGGTTACCGGCTCATCCGGTCTCATCGGCTCGGAAGTCGTACGTTATTTTGACGCCCTGGGCTGGAAGGTCTACGGCATCGACAACAATATGCGGGCCGATTTCTTCGGTCCCCGCGGGGATACGCGCTGGAATCAGGGTCAATTGCTGGCGAGCTGCGCCAACTTCGAGCACGTCGAACTCGACATCCGTGACCGAACGAAAGTGCTGGAGCTCTTCGAAGAACTCCGGCCTACGCACATCGCTCATACGGCCGCCCAGCCCAGCCATGACCTGGCCGCCGCCCGCCCCTTCGATGACTTCGACGTCAACGCCGTCGGTACCCTCAACCTGCTGGAGGCCGCCCGCCGGTTTTGCGCGGAAAGCCCTTTTGCCCACATGAGCACCAATAAAGTGTATGGTGACGCGCCCAACCGGCTGAACTTGGTCGAAAAAGCTACGCGCTGGGATTACGGCGACGCTGCCTACCACGACGGTATCAAGGAAACTTTCACTATCGACCAGTCGAAACACTCCCTCTTCGGTGCCTCCAAAGTGGCGGCCGACGTGATGGTACAGGAGTACGGGCGCTACTTCGGCATGCCCACCTGCGCCCTGCGCGGCGGCTGCCTGACCGGCCCGAACCACTCGGGCGTGGAGCTGCACGGCTTCCTGAGCTACCTCATTCGCGTCAACGTGACCGGTGGGGAATACACCGTTTTCGGTTATCAGGGGAAGCAGGTGCGCGACAACATCCACGCTTACGACGTGACGCGTTTTATCGAGGCCTTCTTTGCCGCGCCCCGTTGCGGCGAGGTGTACAACATCGGCGGCGGCCGCGACAATTCCACTTCCATCCTGGAAGCCTTTGACCGCGTCGTCGGCATTACCGGAAAGCCGATGAATTACACCTATTCGGACAAGAACCGGGAAGGGGACCACATCTGCTACATCTCCGACCTGAGCAAGATGAAAGCGCATTACCCGGGCTGGGACATTACGAAACCGCTGCAACTGGTTTTCGAGGAGATCGTGGAGAGCTGGGAACGGCGGAGTTAGACCGTTAGAAGGTAGTTCGTTGGTTTTTTAGAGGTTAGTGCCCAACCTTTATGGCCTGACGTCTAAAAAACTAACTTTTAACGAACTACCTTTTAACGAACTGATAACCCCCGCCGCCGGCACCCCTTCCGCCACCTCGAAGGAAGTCATCGACCAGTCGTTCACCTGGCCTGGAGCCCAGTCCACCGCCTCCAGCCGAACAGGACTGGCCAGGTCAACCGTGACGCTAAACCGTTCCAGGGGTAAGCCGAGGCCTTGCCCGTGCGCTTTGATGAAGGCTTCCTTCCGCGTCCAGGTGCGGAAGAAGGCGGCGTGCCGCTGTTCCACCGGCAGGGCCAGTACCGCCCGCGCTTCCCGTTCGGAAAAGAAGCGATGCACCAGCCTTTCCACTTCGATGTCATGGTCTTCGGCTTCCAGGTCAACGCCGATTGCCATACCGCTGGTAAAACCGTAGAGGGCGTAATCGCCCGCGTGGGAGAGGTTGAAGGTCAGCCGGGAAGCGTGGACGGAATGGAAGCCGGGCTTGCCGTATTCGCCGTATTGGAATCGGACCTCCTTCCCCGGTAAGCCAAGATAGCGCCCCGACAGCCGCCGCAGGTTTGCCCGGGCGATGACGTAGCGGTCGTGGTCCCGCGCAAAGTGAAAGCGGGCCGCGCGCTCGGTTTCATCTTCCGGGAGCAGGTGTTTCGCCGCGGCCAACTCCGCGGGGGAGGCTGACAGCCGGACACGCCACAGGTGGACTTCCCCCTCCCGCGGCGGGGGGAGGTTGGCCGTCGGGGCAGCCCAGGGGGTGTCGCTTAGCGAACGGTGGCGACCCACAGACATTCTTCGACGTTTTGGGCCAGGCCCTCGGCCTGGGGGTTAGCGAACAGGTTGAGGTGGGTGCCCTCGGTGACGCGTACGTCGAGGCCCCGATCGGCGAGTTTTTGCCACTGCGTCAGGTGAAACTCCTTATCGGCCCGTCCGGCAAATTCGGTACTACGGATCAGGGTTACCGCCGCGTCGACCGGCAGCCAATCGTATTCAAAGTACAGCTGGTAGAGTGCGTTGGTGATTAGCCGTACCTGCTTGCCTTCCTCGGTTTCCACGGTCGCCCCAAAGGCTTGTTTCACGTAAAACCAGCGGCGGTAGATCGCCCGGCGGAGTTTCTTCCAGTTGCCGGTCAGCAGGATGCGGGCGGCGTTGCGCGCTACGGGGTTTTTGACTTCCGGTTGTCGCTCCAGCCGCGTCGGGCCGGAGTCGACGAAGATCAACCGGCCAACCTCGTCGCCGGCGGCGATCAGCTGCTGGGCGATCTCCAGCACCACGACGTTGCTGAAGCAGGTGCCGAGCAGATGGTAGGGCCCGTGGGGGCGCACTTTTTTTATGGCGGCGAGGTAACCGGCGGCCATCGCCTCGATGCTTTCGGGGAGTTCCTCGCCGGTGGTCAGCGTACTGGGCTGTACGGCGTAGACCGGTCGTTTGCCCGTCAGGTGGGCGGCGAGGGGCTGGTAGAAAAATACGTGCCCGCCGCCGGAGTGAACGCAAAACAGCGGCTCCCCGTCTCCTTCATCGTTGAGGCGGACGACGGTGGCGTCGGTATCGCTCCCCGCCGGTTCTCCGCTCCGTTCCGCGTCGAGGGCCGCCGCCAGGTCTTGCAGCACCGGGTAACGGAAAAGATGGGTGGGGGAGAGCTCCAGCCCGGCCTTGCGTGCCCGGGAAATGATGCGGATGCTGCGGATAGAATCCCCGCCCAGGTCAAAGTAGTTGTCATTGCGACTGATGCGGTCGAGTTTAAGCACGCCGGCCCAAAGTTCGGCCAGCGTTCGTTCGGTGTCGGTCCGCGGGGCGACGAAGGTGCGCTCCGTCCCGCCGCCGGTTTCCGGGCGGGGCAGCGCGCTAACGTCGACCTTGCCGTTGGGCAGGCGGGGAAACGCCGCCAGGAAAACGAAAGCGGACGGCATCATGTAAGCCGGGAGTTCGGCGCGCAAATCCGCCCTTAGTTGTTCTTCGGTGATGGATTCGTCCGCGGTGAAGTAAGCCAGCAGGCGCGGTGCCGCGCCGGACTGGTCGATGAGCGTGACGGCTTCCCGCACCCCGGCCCGCCGGTCGAGCACCCGGCTGATTTCGCCCGGCTCGACGCGGTGGCCCCTGATCTTGACCTGCCGGTCGGCCCGGCCGAGGAAGTCGATGAGGCCCGACGGCCGCCGCCGGGCGAGGTCGCCGGTGCGGTACAAACGTTTTGATGCTCCTTCCGTAGCACCCGCGTCCGCGCCCAAAAGAGCCGTCGGAAAGCGTTCCGCCGTTAGTTCCGGCCGCCGCCAGTAGCCCGTTGCCAGCCCCGGCCCGGCAATGTATAACTCCCCCGTTACGCCAATGGGGACTTCGCGCAGCCGCTCATCAAGCACGTAATTTTTTACGTTGGGGATCGGCCGGCCGATGGGTACGCCCGTCTCCGCGTCTTGCGGTTCGACGCGGTGCGCCGTACACCAGACCGTACCCTCCGTCGGGCCGTATTCGTTGACCAGCTCCACCCCGGGCAGCAGCTCGAAATGCCGGCGAACGACGGACGGGCCACAAGCCTCGCCCGCCACCATCACCGTTTTCAGGGAAGCGAGCCGCCCGGGCCGGGCCTGCTCCAGCAGCAGTTGATAAAGGGAGGGCAGCAACAGGGTGTGGCTGACGCGGTGGGTCTCGATCAGCCCCGCAAGACCTTCCATGTCCTGTTCGCTTCGCTCGGGCGGAATAACGAGTTTCCCGCCCTTGCTCAGCGTCCAGAAAATACCGGCGACCGAGCTGTCAAAGGCGAAGGAGGAAAGCAGCAGAAAGACCGACGGTTCGTGCTTGAAATAGGCAAAGCGCGCCGTCGTGGAATGCACCAGGTTGGCGTGGGAAATGACGACGCCCTTGGGCCGCCCGGTGCTGCCGGAGGTGTAGATGAGGTAGGCGGGGTCGGTTGATTTCAGCACGGGTAATTCCGTCTCCTGGTTGCCGCCAGCGTCCGTTGTGGGAATGTCCAGTAAATCGTAGCCGTCAAATAACTCATGCAGTTTCGGCTGGGTGACGATCAGCCGGATGCCGGCGTCTTCCGTCACGAAAGCGATACGCCCCGCGGGGTAGGCGGGGTCGAGCGGTACGTAAGCACCGCCCGCCATCAGGATGCCCAGAATGCCGACGGCCAGGTCAACCGAACGACCGACGGAAAGGCCGACGAAATCGCCGGGCCGGGTACCTTTGGCAACCAGCTGTCTGGCCAGGTCATCGGCGCGCCCGAAAAGATCCTCATACGTTAACAAACCGGTCGCATCGGTTACCGCAACCGTGCCAAGATTGACCCTGGATGCACTAAGTATGCGTTCGACCATGGTGGTCGTCGGGCGTGGGAATTCGGTGTCGGTGCGGTTCCAGTTTTCGCGCAGTTCCCGTTCCGGTTCGCCGAAGACATTGAGCTCGGCGAGCGGCGCGTCGGGCCGGTCCGCCGCGTCGGTGATCAGGGCGAGCTGGTTGGTCAGCAGGCGGCCGGCGGTATCTTCGTCGAACAGATCGGTGGCGTATTCGAGCGCGAAATCGAAAGTAAATCCGAGGTCGGTAGCGAATAGCGTAAGGTCAAATTTAGCGACGCCGAGGTCCATCATTTCGTCGGTGACCGTCAGCCCCCGCGGTAGGGCGGCTTCCGGCGTGGGGGCGTTGTAGACGAACATGTTCTGAAAGAGCGGATTCGCGCCGGGCGTACGTTCCGGCCGCAGGTGGCCCACCACCTCTTCGAAGGCGGCGGCTTTGTGTTCGAGCGCGGCTTCCATCCGGGCTTTGACGCGGAGCACAAGGGCGCGGAAGGTCTCGTCGGGGTCGTCGAAGCGTACGCGGATCACTACCGTTTCGTTCAGAAAACCGAACATGTTTTCCAACTCCGTCCGGTCGCGAATGCTGACGGGGGTACCGACGGCGATGTCTTTTTGGGCGGCGTAGCGCGGGTGCAGGGCGAGGTAAGCGGCCAGGAGTACCACGTTGGTCGTTGTCCCGCAAGCGCGGGCGAGGTCTTTGACCCGCCGGGCCACGTCTGGATCGAGGCTGGTGGTCAGGGTCTGGCCGCCGTTACCGCCCACCGCCCGCCGCGCCCGGTCAGCCGGGAGGGCGGAGAGGGGTGGGGCGTCCGCCAGTTCCTCCGCCCAGTAGTCCAGGCTTTTGCCGGGCGTCGGCCGTTGGTTTGCCCAGTGAGCGTAATCGGAGAACTGGGCCGGGAGGGTGGGTAATGCTGGTTCGGTCTCCGCCACCAAGGCGGCGTAAGTGCGGTACAACTCTTGGTTGAACACCAGCAGCGACCCCCGGTCGCCGATGATGTGGTGCAGGCAAACGACGAGGTAATGCCGGTCGGGACCAAAGGAGATCAGCGCGGCGCGCATCAGTCTCCCTTCCGCCAGGTCGAACGGTCGGCGGGCGAAGGCGTCCGCGCTTCGTTGGGCCGCCGCGCGCGGGTCATGTCCCGTTTCCACCGCCGGTTCGAGGCGGTGGAGGTGGAAAGGCCCGGCGGGGCGGGTGATCATCTCCACGTCATTCGCTTCGGTACCGACGTAGTTCGTCCGTAAGATCTCGTGACGCTCCACCAGCCGCCGAAAGCTCTCTTCGAGCAAATCCGCCCGCAGCGGCCCGTTGAGCTCATAAAGGTGGCCGTACTGATAAAAGGCGTTGCCGGGGTGCAGCCGTTGTAGCAGCCACAGTCGTTTTTGGCCGCTGGTGGGGCGCACGACTTCCCCCTCCGGCCGGGCCGGAATGGCGCGGGCGACGGGCGACTTGCGCTTTTTCCATTTGGCCAGCAGGTCGGCTTGGGAGGTTGGCTTTTTGGGGTCCGGCATGGGGAGAAGGGGTAGACCGTTGGAAGTTAGTTTTTTAGAAGGTAGACCGTTAGAAGTGAGTATGTTAGAAGTTAGCTTTTAGAGGGTAGATCGTTAGAAGTTAGTACGTTAGAAAGTAGTGACGGCCTAACGAACTACCTTCTAACTATCTAACGGTCTACCTTCTAACGAACCGGGGTACTTACAATCCGAACAGGTCTTTGAAGAGATCAAAGAACTTGAAGTTAAAGTCAAACGCCCGCTCGATCACCCAGTGCAGCGCCATGAGGATGAGGAAGACGGACCCCCAGAAAATGAGGTGGGGGTAGAACTTCGTCTTCCGGATAAGAAACAAGATGGGGAAGATGGCGCAGACGATGAGTACCTGCCCGAATTCCACGCCGACGTTGAAGCCGAGCAGGGAGTAGGCCATGAAGTCGCCACTCAGGCCTTTCTCGCCCAGCACGCTGGCAAAACCGAAACCGTGGAACAAGCCGAAGATGAAGGTGATGACCCATTCCTTCGCTTTGAAGATCGGTACGATGTTGTGAAAGGCCGCCACGGCGATGGAAAAAGCGATGATGCTCTCCACCAGGCGGGAGTTAAGCTCTACGTAGCCCAGCGAGGCCAGGGCCAGCGTGATGGAGTGGGCTACGGTAAAGGCCGTCACGATCTTGAGGATGTAGAAGAAGGCGGATTTGAACTCGGGGACGGGCACCCACTCCCATGCCTTTTTGCCGTCGGTCAGTACGGTTTTGGGTTTGCGACGGACGACGGAGGGCAGGATGAGGGCCACCAGGAAGAGGATGTGGTCGAGCCCGATCCAGATGTGCCACATGCCGAGTTTGACGAGGGCGGTGAAACCCTGCCAGACGGAGCCGTTAGTGAGGTCGAGCGTCTGTCGGGTATCACGGGGCGTGAAGATGGCCGAGAGGCGGGTGTAGTTTTCCAGCACGCCCGCCTTCCAGTTGTGCTCCTGGATCAGGCCGCCGGTGTGGTTGGGTTCCTTATCGAAGATCAGCTCGTAGCGGATGGGAAGGTCGTCCGGGATATCGGTAACGCCGTCGAGCGTAAAGTAAAAGCTGACGTAATCTTCCTCTCCGTCGTCGGGGTCGAGGTTAACGACGACGACGTCGCCCCAGCGGATGGGGTATTTGCCGCCGTCGAAGTCGGACCGACGCTGGATGTAGGCGTGCAAGCGGTCGTGATAAGGCTGAAAAGCTTCCCGGGAAAGCGGGGCGGTCAGGTTCCCGTCCACGGCGCGGTTAAGGTCGGAGAGCGACATCTCGTAGCGACCTTTAATGTTGTCTTTATAGATGCTGAGGAAGAGGTAGCTCTGGTCCGGCTTGTGCGCTTCCGCAACCTGGGGGACCAGGAACATTAACAGTAAGAACAGTAAAGAAAGTCGCTTGAGCATAAATCAGGAAGTTGAAAATAATAAAGACCAAACCGAACCGGCCGGGGTGAAAAGAGCCGTGAAGGCGTTAAGCGCGAGGTATAACCGAACCGACGGAAGAGCTCAGGCCATCCGGGCCATGTCCTGAAACTCCTCGCTCCGCTCGACCAGCTGGTCGTAGGTGCCGGCGGCGGTGATCTTACCGTCACGCAGCAGGAATATCCGGTCGGCGTGGCGGACGGTGGAGAGCCGGTGCGCGATCACAATGGTAGTGATTTCCCGGGGAAGCAGGTCCAGCGATTCGATGATGCCGCGCTCGGTCACGTTGTCGAGCGCGCTGGTCGCCTCGTCGAGCACGAGTACGGAGGGGTTGTGGAAGAAGGCCCGGGCCAGGCCCATGCGCTGGCGCTGGCCGCCGCTGAGGCGCACCCCTTTTTCACCGATGCGGGTCGCGTAGCCGTCGGCCATTTCGCCGGTGATGAAGTCGTGGATGTCGGCCAGGCGGCCGGCTTCCTCCAGCCGGCTGCGGCCGGCGTCGTCGAGTTCTTCGAGCAGGGTGATGTTGCGGGCTACGGTGTCATCGAAGAGGAACACGTCTTGCGGGACGTAGGCGATGCTGCCCCGCCAGTCGGTCAGCTTATCGTCCGTCAGTAGCGCATCGTCGACGCGAAGCTCCCCGCGGTCGGGCCGCAGCAGGCCGACGAGAATGTCCACCAGCGTCGTTTTGCCCGAGCCGGTAGCCCCGACGAAGGCGACGGTCTGCCCCTTGTGCACGTCGAGGGTGATGCCGTGCAAGGTTGGCGCGTCGTTGTTCTCGTAGGTGAAGGTGACGTTGTCGAGGGTGATGCGGCGTTCGAGGGGAAGGGTTCCCGTTCGCTTGCCGAATTCCCGTGCCGGGCCGTCCCAACCACGCGCTTCCACTTCCGTGGCACCCGCGACCCCGCCCCCTTTAGCGTCCCGTGAAAAGAGCGAAAGGTGCAACTTGTCCACCACAGGGTAGTTATGGACCAGCTTGCCTACGTTGGCGAAAGCCGTTTGCAGGGCCGGCAACAGGCGGTAACCCGCCACGGCGTACAGGCTCAGCCTGGGGATGATGTTGATGATATCGCCCACCGTCAGGTAGAGGTAGATCGTGACGACGACGATGGCACCGAACGCCAGCACTTCCAGCACCGCTTTCGGCGCGGTCACCAAGAGGTTATAGATCGGTTGCAGGTCAGTGAATTTTTGCGAGGCATCCTCATAGCGCGCACTAAAAAAATCGTGGCGATCAAACACCTGAACGGTCTTGATACCGTTGAACAGTTCCTGCAAACTGGCGTATCGCTTCAAGGAGTAAGCGATGCGCTCCTCGCCGATGCGGCGCAAATGCCTGCGCTGCCACAGGTAGATGATCAGGTAAGCCGTACCGAGCGTGCCGAACATGAGCAGGGCCACTTCCACGTCGACGTAAAGCAGCAGGGCGAAAATGATCAGGCAGACCAAACCGCGTGAGCAGACCTCGATGAAGGGCATGATCACCCCGTTGGTCAGCGTGGCGGTTTCTCCCATGATGTAGGCCATGAATTCAGAAGTGTTCCGGGTCAGGAAATACACATAGGGGCGGCTGAGGTAAGTCCGCAGCAGACGCATACTCAGTTTGTGAGACGCATCCCAGGACACCCGGTACTGTAACCAGGTCTTGAATACGGAAAAGCCGTTCGTGAGGCAAAGCAGGAAGATGACCGCCGCGCCGGCCCAGGTAAGCATCTGGCGGACGTTCTCAAAAGCGAAGAAAACGTACACCTCGTGGGCAATCTCGTTGCGATCAACGATGCCGGGGTCCGCCACCAACTGGATGAACGGCAGGATGGACACCACGCCCACCACCTCCAGCACCGCCATGAGAAAAACCACCAGGCCGAGTGAGGCGAAGCGCCTTTTTTCTCTTGCCGAAAGAATGTCCAGCAGTTTGTCGAGTTGTCTCATTTTGAATCAAAGGTCATTTGGGAGGGGTGGAAGTGGAAGCAGGTACGTTTTTGCCCGGCGTAACGGATTGATAAGCAAGGACGGATTGATGACAAAAGCGACGGGCATACGGCGGTCGGCTATTGTCGGATTCGGTTTTTAAATAGTACCCGGCGAATATTGTTTTGGAAAAAAAAGGGGAATCCAAGAACCGAAATTCATCTTGTTTCGTAAAATAAGCTGCTGGTTTTTCTCATCTTTACAGGCCAAAGCTAGTGCTTTCGACCAAAAAAGAATCATGTCTTAACAGACAAGTGTTCTCAGTTAACAATCCGTAATATGACAGATACGTTTACTCCCGTCAACAGCTTATGCCGCGTCGCCGGCATTTTAACCTTATTCTTTCTGGCCACCCTGCTGATCCCCACCCGGTTAACCGCTCAAGACATCAGCGGCCGGGTGAGCAGTAAGGGCGGCGAGCCCCTCATCGGTGCATACGTGCTGGTGAAACGAACGGACGTACACACCCACGCCGACGAAAACGGTAACTTTCTGCTAAAGGGGGCCGGGCCGGGCGATACGCTGCTGATCTCCTATCTCGGCTTCGAGCCCAAGCGGGTGGTGGTAGCGGATGTTGCCGACCGGCTCAACGTCCGGCTGGAATCCGCCGCTTTCAGCCTCGGCGCGGTCACCGTACGCAACAACAACCGGCGGACGAACATCGTATCGGCCATCGACGTGGAGATCGACCCCGTTCAATCTTCCCAGGAGATACTGCGTAAGGTGCCGGGCCTGTTCATCGGTCAGCACGCCGGCGGCGGTAAGGCCGAGCAGATCTTCCTGCGCGGCTTCGACATCGACCACGGTACGGACATCGCCATTTCGGTGGACGGTATGCCGGTCAATATGGTATCCCACGCCCACGGGCAGGGCTACGCCGACCTCCACTTCCTCATTCCCGAAACGATCGACAAGATCGACTTCGGTAAGGGGCCCTACCAGGCCGACAAGGGCAACTTCAATACGGCCGGCTACGTGGAATTCCGGACGAAGGACCGGCTGGAAGAGAGCCAGGTCGGCCTCCAGGTCGGTAGTTTCAACAGCTACCGCGCCCTCGGCATGTTCAACCTCATCGACACGACGGACCGCCACGCCTACCTGGCCGCGGAGTACATCTCCACCGACGGCCCCTTCGAGTCTTCCCAGAACTTCTACCGCAACAACTTCATGGGTAAATACTCCCAGCGGTTAAGCAACGGTACGAGCTTCTCCGTCCTCGCTTCCCACTTCGCCAGCGAATGGGATGCCTCCGGCCAGGTTCCCGTGCGGTCCGTCGAGGACGGCTCGATCACCCGCTTCGGTGCCATCGACGATACGGAGGGCGGCAACACCAGCCGCACCAACCTGGCGCTGGAACTGAGCCACATGATGAGCAATAACGCCTTCATCAAAAGCAACTTTTACTACTCGCTCTATGATTTCGAGCTGTTCTCCAACTTCACCTTCTTCCTGGAAGACCCGGAGAACGGTGACCAGATCCGGCAGTTCGAGGACCGGCAGATCTTCGGCTTCGAGTCGAGCTGGAACAAGGTGGCTTACCTGGGCGCTAACGAAGTCCTGTTCCGGGTAGGGACCGGTCTGCGGGCGGACCGCGTGGAAGACAATCAGCTTTCGCGCACCAAGAACCGGACCGAATTGCTGGAGCGCATCCAGTTCGGCGACGTGGACGAAAAGAACGCTTACCTCTTCGCCGACGCGGAGATCGACGCGGGCGACTTCGTCATCCGGCCCGGTCTGCGCTACGATTACTTCACCTACAATTACCAGTCAAAGCTGGCCGTGGACTCGCTCTACGATCCGCAAACGCAGAGCAAAGGGCTGCTGGCCCCCAAACTCGCCGTGATCTACAATGCGGGCAACAACCTTCAACTGTTCGCCAAGGCCGGCGTCGGATTCCACTCCAATGATACGCGGGTGGTGCTCGACGGCTCGGCGGACGCCATTCTGCCCCCCGCCTACGGCCTCGACCTCGGTGCGGTCTTCAAGCCCGCCCGCCGGATGGTGGCCAACGTGGCCCTCTGGGCACTGGAGCTGGAGCAGGAGTTCGTCTACGTCGGTGACGCGGGCATCGTGGAGCCCAGCGGACGGACGCGCCGCTACGGCGTCGACATCGGCCTGCGCTACCAGATCAAGGACTGGCTGTTCGCTAACCTCGACGGCAACTACGCTTACGGCCGTTCGCTCGAAGATGAAGAAGGCCACGACCGCATTCCCCTGGCACCGGTTTACACCGCCGTCGGTGGGCTCAACGTACTGAAGAACAACTTCAAGGGCGGCCTGCAGTTTCGCTACCTGGCCGACCGGCCCGCCAACGAAGACAACAGCATCGTCGCCGAAGGCTATACCGTCGTCGACATCAACGCCAGCTACGACTTCAAGCCCTTTACGCTCGGGTTCAACATCGAGAACCTGCTGGACGTGGAATGGAAAGAAACCCAGTTCGCCACCGAATCGCGCCTGCGCAACGAGCTGACGAGCGTGGAAGAGATTCACTTCACGCCGGGCGCGCCGTTCTTTGCGCGGGCGACGCTGATGTACTCGTTTTAGACCGCTAAAAGTCAGTTCGTTAGAATGTAGACCTTTAGGCGTAGGGTGTACAAATGTTTGAACCAAACTTTTAACGCACTAACGATCTAACTTCCAACGAACTAACACACTAACTTCTAACGATCTGACACACTAACGATCTAAACAATGCACTTCTCCTGGCCGCCGGCCTACCTCGACCACGCGCAAAGCGTCACCGCTTTCGCCCGCGAAACGCTGAGCGGTCATGCCCGGGAGAACGATGCCGCGCAGCGGTTTCCCCGCGAGTTGTGGAAGGCCTGCGCCGACTTCGGCATCCAAGGGCTCGCCCTGCCGGCGGCGTACGGCGGGCCGCTGGAGGAGGTCGACTTTCCCCGTGCCTTGCTCGCCATGGAGGCGTTGGGCAAGGGCTGCGACGACAACGGCCTGGCCTTCGCGCTCAACGCCCAGATGTGGACGGTGCAAACGCCGCTGCTTCACTTCGGCAGCGGGGCGCAGAAGCAAAAGTACCTGCCGGGCATGGCCGCCGGTGACATTATCGGCGCGCACGCCCTGACCGAGCCCGAAGCGGGCTCCGACGTGATGAGCATGCAACTTTCGGCGGTCAAGACCGACGGCGGTTACGTGCTCAACGGCGAAAAACACCTCATTACGCTGGCCCCCCTGGCGGACTTCGTTTTGGTCTTCGCCCAGGGCAACCCCAAACTGAAGGGGTGGGGCATCTCGGCCTTCCTCGTCGATCGCGGCACGCCCGGCTTCACGCTGTCCGAAAAACACACCAAGATGGGCGTGCGGACCGTGCCCATCGGCTCGATGACCTTCACCGATTGTTTTTTGCCGGAGGAGGCGCTGGTGGGCCGCGACGGCCTCGGCTACTCCATCATGAACCATTCGCTGGAGTACGACCGCTGCTGCATCCTGGCGTCTCAACTCGGGGCGATGGAAAGGCAGCTCGACGATACGGTCGCCTTCGCCAAAAAGCGCAGGCAGTTCGACCGGCCGGTCGGCAAGTTCCAGGCCGTCAGCCACCGCATCGTGGACATGAAAGTGCGGCTGGAGACGGCCCGGTTGATGCTCTACAAAACGGCCTGGCTGAAACAGGAAGGGAAGTCGGCGCGGCTGGAAGCCACCATGCTCAAGCTTTATTTGAGCGAGGCCTTCGTGGCGTCGAGCATGGACGCGATCCGGACGTTCGGCGGCGCGGCCTACCTGGGCGCGGGTGGCGTGGAGCGGGACCTGCGCGACGCGGTCGGCGGCGTGTTGTACGCCGGCACTTCCGACATCCAGAAAAATATCATCGCCCAATACCTCGGCCTGTGATCTACCTGTTGCAGCATAGCGTTTTTGCCGCCGCCGATCGCTTCCCGGAGCGGGAGGCCTTTGTTTGCGGTACCGACCGGATGACCTACGCCGCGCTGGCCGGGCGGGTGGAACGACTTGCCGCCACCCTTCGGGACCGGGGCGTTCAACCCGGTGACCGGGTCGGGATTTACCTGCACCGCTGCGTGGAAACGGCGGTGGCGATCTACGGTATCCTGCACGCCGGGGCGGTTTTCGTGCCGCTCAACCCGAAGGCGCCGTCGGCCGGAAACGCCTTCGTGATCGAGGATTGCGGGATCGACGTGCTGATCAGTCACCCTTCGCAAAAACGCGGGCTCCGGGCCCTTTTAGGGGCGGGGACGCGGGTGCAAAAGGTGGTTGGCGGAGCGGAGGGGGGAACGGCAGGCGTGAAGAACACCAGCTGGGAGGAAGTGTACGCCCGGGCGGAGGACGAGCCCCCCCGCGTACGCGCGGTGGAAACCGACCTCGCCTACATCATCTACACTTCCGGCAGCACGGGCAAGCCGAAGGGCATCATGCACAGCCACGCTTCCGGCCTGGCCTTTGCCCGCAACGCCGTAGCCCGCTACGGCTTTACCGGCGAAGACCGCTTCGGTAACCACGCGCCGATCTACTTCGACGTGTCCCAGCTGGCCTACTTCGCCGCGCCGCTCGTGGGCGGTACGGCCGTCATCGCCACCGACGCCGAGACCATCTTCCCCGCCAGCCTCGGTAAAATGATGGAGCGCGAACGGATCACCGTCTGGTACAGCGTCCCCCTCGCCCTGGTGCAGTTGCTGAACTCCGGCACGGCGGATGGACTCGACCTCTCCAGCCTGCGCCGGATATTTTACGCCGGAGAAGCCCTGGCCCCGAAGTACGCCCGCCAACTGTTGAAGCTGTGCCCCACCGGACGACTCGGCAACTGGTACGGCCCGGCGGAAACCAACGTCTGTACCTGTTATGACCTGCCCGGCCCGCCGGAGGGGGACGCGCCCATCCCCATCGGCGACGTTTGGGCCAATACTGACCGCCTCATCGTCGATACCGACGGCCGGGAGGTCACCCCCGGCGAAACCGGCGAACTCTTGATCAGAAGTACGACCCAGATGCTGGGCTACTGGAAGCTGCCCGAACGCTCGGCCGCCGCCTGGCGCATTCAGACGCTCGAAGGCCGGCCGGACCGCCGCTTTTACCGGACGGGCGACCTGGTCCGGGAGCAGCCCGCGGGCGTCCTCCACTTCCTCGGCCGGGCCGACCGGCAGGTGAAGGTGCGCGGCTACCGCGTCGAGCTCGGGGCCATCGAACGGCTGCTGCTTACCCACCCCGCCGTCAGCGAAGCCTGCGCCCTGGCCCTGCCCGGTGGTAAAGACGACGCGCTGAGGATTCACGTCGCCGTCTTGCTCAAGGCCGTCGGGGCGGCTACCGACAAGGAACTGCTGGGTTACCTCCGCGCCGAGCTGCCTCACTACGCCGTACCCGAGCACATCTTAGTACGCGACCGGTTTCCGCGCACCGCCAGCGGAAAGATCGACCGGCCGGAACTGGAAAGGCAACTGCTTACGTAACTTGCCCGATTCACCGACCCGCCAACCAATATGAAATGATGCAACAAACCATAATCGACTACATTAAGAACGAGATCCACGGTGACGACCCCACCCTGGAGATCGCGCCCGAAGACGATCTGCTGGGCGGCGGTCTGCTCGCCTCCATGGAGATGATGCGCCTGGTGGAACACCTGGAAACGACTTTCGGCTTCCGCGTCGCGCCCCAGGATATGGCCGTCGAGAATTTCATGACCGTGGCGGCTATGGCGGCTTACGTCGAGCGCGTCAAATCAGATAGCTAAGTTATGATCACCGCGTCACCGCCGAACCCTGAACTATAATTTTGGCGCGAAGCCGCCTCCGGCGGCGAACTCGCCGCCGGAGGCGGCTTCGCGCCACCAACAAACCAACGGTCTGCCAATGTCCTACCCCCTCACCCGTTCCCAAAGCTGGATCCAGGCCGGTCAGCAACTGCTGCCCTTCAGCCCGATGAACAACATGGCTTTTGCCATCGTGACCCCGCCCAATACGGAGACGGATCATTTCGTGGCCGCCATTAAACACATGATCGGCCAGTGCGAGGCGATGCACCTGCAGCTTTCGAGAGAAGGGGAGTCGTGGCGGCTGCGCGTGGAGCGCATGGACATCGTGGTGGAAACGGTTGTTTACCCCGGCCGGGAAGCGCTTTGGAGCCAGGCCAACGCAGCCTGCCGTAAACGCTTGAAGGAAACGATATTCCGGCCCGACGAGAAGCTTTACGATATCCGCCTTTACAAGCTCGATCACGGTGCCTGGGTCTGGTACTTCAACCAGCACCACTTGATCACCGACGGCTGGGGCAAAAGCCTGCAGGTGCGCTACGTCTTCGACTGCTACGAGGCTTTATGCGCGGGGGAGCCGCTGCCGCCGTCTCCCTTTCAGCCCTTCACCGCTTACCTGGCCGGCCAGCCACCGGCCGCCGCGAACCCGGAATACTGGGACGCGAAGGCCGCCGCCCCGCCCGAGCCGCCAAAGCTCTACGGCGGTGATAACCCCGACCGGTCCGACCTGGCCGAGCGTCAGACTTTTTCCCTCGGCGAGGAGCGCGCCGCGGCCCTGGATGCCGTCATCACGGAACCCGACGTTCGCAACTGGTCGGCGGATCTGGCGAAGTACACCGTTTTCGCCACCGTGCTGTACGCTTTCCTGTACCGCGTCAGCGGTCGACGGGATCTGACCATCGGCACGCCCGCCCACAACCGCGTCAGCAAAGCCGATAAGCAGACGCCGGGCCTTTACATGGAGCTCTTTCCCCAGACGATCGCCATCGAGGACGGGGAAACGTTCACCAGTCTATTGCAAAAAGTGAAGGCCGAAACGATGGACTTCCTTCGCCACGCTAAACCGGGCGGCAGTACGCTGGCCTCCAACCGCTCGTTTAACGTGGTGCTCAACTACATCAACCAGGCCTTCGTCGAGCCGGGGGCGGAGGGCGTGGGCATCCACTGGTTGCATTCGGGCCATACCGAACCGGGACATCACCTGAGCGTACAGGTGTACGACTTCGACGACACCGGCATCCCACGCATCAGCCTGGATGTGAACGAGGCCGTCATTGGCCGGGCGTTTCATCACCTGCCGAAGCAACACTTCCTGGAGGCTTTCGATGATTTTATGGCGGATCGTACCGAGGTCCTCAACCACCCCGGCACCCGCGACCCCGCCCAAGCCATCACCGCCCCGCCCCGTTACTCCGTCGATAAAACCGTCGTCGATCTTTTCTACGCCGCCGCTGCCGCTAACCCCGACCACCCCGCCGTGGTGAGCGAAACCGAAACGCTCACCTACGCCGAGCTAGACGCCCGCTCCAACCAGCTCGCCCACCACCTGATTGCCCTTGGCGTAAAGCCGGAAACGCCGGTCGCCATCTGCCTTGACCGCTCGGTGGAAATGATGGTCGGCCTGCTGGGCATCATCAAAGCCGGTGGCGCGTACTGCCCCATCGATCCCGATTTCCCCGCCGCCCGCATCGCTTACCTGCTGGCGGATACCGGCGCGGAAATCGTCGTCACGACGGAGCAACACCGTGAAATACTTTCGACTACTCACACCGGTACCACCCTGGCCCTCGACGCCGACTGGCCGCTGATCCGCCGCCGGCCGACCCACGAGCCCGACCGCCGCCCCCGGCCCGAAGAACTGTTCTACATCCTTCACACTTCCGGCTCCACCGGCAAGCCGAAGGGGGTGATGAACCAGCACGACGGCGTCGTTCATCGCTTGCTGTGGGCGCACGACAGCTTCATCACCGAACCCGAAAAGGAGGTGTTTCTTCAGAAAACGACCTTCTGTTTCGACGTCTCGGTCGGGGAACTTTTCTGGCCCATGAGTCAGGGGATGACGCTGGTGATGGCCCGCCCCGGCGGCCATAAAGACGACCGCTACCTGCGGGAGGCCATCGAAGCATACGGCGTTACCACAATGCATTTCGTACCCTCCATGCTGGAGATGTTCCTGGAGCAGGCCGACGGGATGCCCACGCTGCAACGCATCATTTGCAACGGGGAAGCCCTTAAGGCCCATCACGTTCTGACCACCCGGCAAAAGCTGCCGCACGTTGCTCTGAACAACGTTTACGGGCCGACCGAAGCGGCGATCAACGTGACCCACTGGCCGGTGCCGGACGACTGGGACGGCAGCGTGGTGCCCATCGGCAAACCCCTGCCGGACGTACCGATGTACATCCTGAACGTCGACGGCGCGCACTGCCCGGTCGGCGTCCCCGGCGAACTTTATTACGGTGGTGTTCAGGTAGCACGCGGGTATTTCGGTAAACCGGAACTAACCGACGCCGCCTTTCAAACACGTACGCTTTACGCCGACGCCACGCCCGAGCGGGTGTACAGATCCGGCGATCTGGCGCGCTGGTTGCCCGACGGGAACATCGAATTCCTCGGCCGCATCGACGGGCAGGTGAAGGTGCGCGGCTACTGCATCGAGCTGGGCGAAATCGAGGCCAACCTGCTGGACTTCGATGGGGTGCGGCAAGCGCGCGTCCTGGTTATTGGGGAAGGACGGGCGGCTTACCTGGCCGCTTACGTCGTGGCCGCCGCAACCTTTGATGCTGAGACGGCAAAAACCTTCCTCGGCGGTCGCTTGCCGGCTTACATGGTCCCGGCCCGCTACCGGGTGCTGGACGAAATGCCGCTCAACGGCAGCGGCAAGATCGACCGCAAAGCGTTGGCCGGCCTGACCATCGAGGGCCCGGCGGCCGACGAGGCTCCGGCGACGGAGTTCGAGGTGATGATCCACGAGTTGTGGCTGGACGCGCTGGAGGTGGACGCGGTCGGTGTGACGACGAGCTTCCACGACCTCGGCGGGCACAGCCTTTCCGCCATCCGCCTCATCAACCGCGTCAACGAAACCTTTGAGCTGGAACTGGCGGCCAACACCGTTTTTCGCTTCCCGACCATTCGCGGCCTGGCGGGCCATGTGGAAAACGTCATCACGCAACTCATGGCCGAAATGGACGACGCGTAGATGGCCAAGATTTTCCTCCTCACCTCCGGCCTCACCGGCATCCTGAACGCGAGCTTTGAAATGGCGCGGCGGCTGCGCGCGGCCGGACACGAGGTGATGCTCGGCGCGCCCCGGCCGGTGGCGGAGCGGGTGGCGGCGGAAGGGTTTTCGTTCGTAGCGTTTCCCGAAATTCTGATCGACCCCGTGCCGATTCCCTCCGAAACCGGTGGTAAACTGGGGCACGCCTGGCTTCGCTTTTACTACCGCAAAGCCCGCCGCGCCGCCGCGTTGGAAAGCTACCGCGCTCCTGAGTTCCGGGCTGCCGTTACGCGGCTCGACCCCGATCTGTTGCTGATCGATATAGAATTGCACGAATACATTATCGCGGCTCATGCGCTGGGGCGCAATTTCGCGCTGCTGAGCCAGTGGTACTCGACCTGGCGGCGGCCGGGACTTCCGTATTTGCTCACCGACACGATTCCCGGTGCGGGTAGGGCGGGGACGCGGGATGCCATGGAAGGGCATTGGGACGTGGTGAAGCAAGAGCGCCGCCGGATGTTTGCTAAGATGGCCTTTCTGAGCTGGAGGACCGATCGGCGAAGTATCCTGCTGGCGTTGGCCGACGAATGCGGCTTCCCCCGCAAGTACATCCGGGAAAACTGGTGGCCGGGGGTGTTTACTTACGCCGACCTCCCGGTGGTCACGATGACGCCCCGGGAGCTGGAGTTCCCGCACGACGCCCGGCCGGGCCTGCACTACGTAGGGCCGATGGTGCACGAGACGCGCAAGGAAGAAACCGCCATAAGCCACGGCGGTCGGCCACTGGAGGAGCTACTGACGGACGCGAAAACCACCGGCGCGAAAATCATCCTCTGTACCGTCAGTACGCTGCACGCGGGCGACGCGGATTTTTTGCGGCGACTCGTGGCGGCCGTTTCGCCCCGGCGGGACTGGCAACTGATCGTCGGGCTGGGCGGGAAACTTCAGCCCGAGGCGTTGGGCGGGCTACCCGCTAACGTACACACTTTCGCCTACGTGCCCCAACTCCGGGTATTGCGGGCCGCGGATTTGTCGGTCAACCACGCGGGCATCCATACCATCCACGAATGCCTCCACTTCGGGGTGCCGCAGCTGGTGTACTCCGGCAAGCGATCCGACCAGCCGGGCTGCGCGGCGCGGGTCCACTTTCACGGCGTAGGGCTGCGGGCGGATAAGGACCTGGACGAGGCGGAAGACATCCGGCGGAAGATCGACGAGGTGCTGGGCGGAGAAAGTTACCGGCGGCGAACCGGCGAGGTGCGGCAAGCCTGCCTGAACTACGCTAAGGATGAGACGTTGGAAGGCGTAATTAACGGATTTTTAAAAAGGGAACGGCATGATCGGTAAGCTACTACGCAAGGTGAAACGACGGCTCACGCGCAAGCCCTACCTGAAGGATAAGGCCCTGCCCGGTTACTGGTTCGATAGCATTATCGGGCCGGGACCGGCGCGCCTCGTGCAGATCGGCTCCAACGATGGGAAGACCGGTGACCCGCTGTACCCGCTGTTTCAAAAACACCCCGCCTGGCGCGGCCTGCTGGTGGAGCCGATCCCGTACATCTTCGAGCGGCTGCGGGCCAATTACCCGGACGGTGACCGCTTCGACCTGGCGAACGTGGCCGTCGGAGAGGAGGGAGAACTACCGTTCTACGTCGTCGACAAAAAAGCCGCCGAAGCGTTGCCGGACCTGCCCTACTGGTACGACCAGCTCGGCTCCTTTGATCGCAACCACATCGTGAAGGAACTGGACGGCGTGCTGGAGCCTTACATCCGGGTTATGGAAGTGAAAAGTACCACCCTGACCAAACTGCTGGACCGCTACGCCGTAACGGACATCGACGTGTTGCACATCGACGCGGAAGGGTACGACTGGAAGGTGCTGCAACAGTTGGAGCTCGACCGCTTCCGGCCAACCTTCATCCTTTGCGAGCACCATCACCTCCGCCTTGAGGAACGGACGGCGGCGTTGGCCTTCCTGGCGGCGGACTACGAGGTGCTGCGGGTAGGCATCGACTGGCTGGCGGTAAGCCGAACGTTGGACGCTTCCACCCTGGCTTCCCTCAACAAGCAATTCACCCGCGCCCGCGCCCCAAAAAAATAAAGCCATGGTCATCGTAAGATTCAAAGGGGGTATGGGTAACCAGATGTTCCAGTACGCTTTCGGAAAGCAGCTGGCGCACCAGTTGGGCGCGGAACTGACCTTCGACCCCACCAACCTGCTGTACCGCAACAACCCGGCCGACTTTGTTTACCGCAACTACGATCTGGACGTTTTCCGGCCGTCCGAATCCAACTTTCTGGCCTCGCCGGGCCTGTTTGCTCCCGTATACAATCTGCGGATAAAAAAGCTGAGTCAGGCCGCAAGTTGGGTGGTCACCCGTAAGCTGCCCGTCATCAGGGAGCCGCACTTTCACTTCAGCCCGGAGGTGTTGGCGAAGGCCGGTGAGGGTGCGATCTACGACGGTTGGTGGCAGAGCCCGAAGTATTTTGCGGGCGTGGAAAACGAGGTGCGTACCGACTTTCGGTTCCGCCGGGACGTTATCCCCGAAAGCCGTGAATTACTGGCCCGCATCGAGGGCTCCAACGCTATCTGCCTCAACGTGCGCCGCACCGACTTCCTGAAGGTGAATACCCTCAACGCGACCAATAAAGACTATTTCCTACGGGGTGCTGATTACCTGGGCCGTAAGCTGAGCGAGCCCCGCTTTTTTGTGTTCTCCGACGATGTGGCCTGGTGCCGGGAGAACATAAAGCTGGATCACCCGACGGAGTTCGTCGATCACGACCACAAGGGCTTCAAATTCGGCAACTATATGCAGCTGATGACGCGATGCAGGCACTATCTGATTCCCAACAGTTCATTTGCCTGGTGGGCGGCGTGGCTGAATACGGGACCGGACAAGCAGGTCGTCGCGCCGCGAAACTGGTTCACCGACCCGACGATAGACACCAGCGACCTGGTGCCGGAAGCATGGACGAGGATGTAATGCCTGGCCGCGAAATGGAGCCGACGGCGAGAGGCGTTACCGGGAAAACCGGTTGTGCAAGGCTTTTTTCACCCATCTGGTCAGTGTGGTTTCGGTGTACAAACCGATGGCGGCGGCGCAGACGATGCTCAGCAGGCAGCTCATTAAAACAAGCACCCAGGGGGAGGCACCGTCACCGACGGCTGACCGTAATAAGTCCATGATCGAGTAATGGATCAGGTAGAGCGTGAAGGAGAAGGCCGCCGTTTTCCGGATCAACCATTCGAGCCCTTTGGGCCACGTTATACGTTCGCAAAGCGAGAGCAGGGCGACGAGGACGGCCGCGGAGATAAACGCCAAAACAGCGTCGTATTCCAGCCCCGTTTTGCGGAAGCGCATCACGCCCACGGCACACAGCCAGCCGATGAGCGGCAGAAGCGAAAGGGCACCCGCCCCGCGTAGGTATTTCCCCGCCATGACGAGGTAAGCCAGGGCCCCGATCAACCACGTCATCATCAAGCCGTTACCCGCTCCACCCCAGAGGTGAACCGACGGTATCAACAGCAAAGGGGCTAACACCGTCAGGTTGACCCACCAAGTGCCCCGTTGTGGAAGCAAACGCAGCACGACCCAACCGAAAAACAAGTATATCCACCATTCCGCGGCGAGGGTCCAGAACGGCTGACCGGAGCCGAAGCTGGTCATTGTTTTCCCGAAGAGGAAGTTAGCACCGGGCACGTCTTGCAGCAGGAAAAGATTTCCCACGAAAGTCTTTACGTCAAAAGTGCTTTCATAAATATAGGCGGAGGGGTAGAAGTAGCGGCTAAAGGTATCCAGCAAGAGAACGAAAATCAGGGCGGGAACGAAGCCGCTGTAGATACGCGCAAAGCGATCGATGAAAAAATGAGTAAACCCGTACGCCGGGTTTCGTCGTAGCTTGTTTACCGTCGAATAAGTGATCAGAAAACCGGAAAGGAGAAAGAACACTAATACGGCGTATCCTTGCATCACGAAAACGGAGGGATCGGTGCCCGGGCCGGTAAAACCGTAGAAATAGAGGGCGTGGCCGACGACTACCGCCAGGGCACTTACGCCGCGCAGCAGGTCTAGCAGTACGGAAGCGCCCGAACTTAGCTTGTAGTCGGGAAGGGAGGCGGGCATATGATTAGTGAGCTTGTATTAGAGCACTTGTTGATACTCCGGCATGGAGAAAAATTAAAAAAGCCCGAAGCGGGTAATAGCTTTGCCCTGGAACTATGCTTTTCACTTCTTTCACTTTTCTGGTTTTCGTAACGATCACTTTCGTGGTGTACTATCTGTCGAGTGGCGAAAGGGGGCAGCTCTTGGTGCTGATCGGCGCGAGCTTGCTGTTCTACGCCTGGAACTTCCCGGTGCTGCTGCTATTGCTGATCGGGTCGATCCTGGTCAACTGGTGCACAACCTACGGTATTCTGTTTACTCCGGTTCCGGGGCGTCGTAAAAAACTGGCGACCCTCGGCGTCGTGCTCAATCTCGGCATCCTGGCGTTCTTCAAATATTCACCGCTGCTGGGCGGTACTTTTTTTCCCGCCGGGTCGGGCGTAGGGGAATTTCTGCTTGCCATTCCGCTGCCGATCGGAATCAGTTTCTTCACGTTCCAGGGCATCAGCCTGATCGTGGATACGTACCGCGAACGTGAAGTGGCGGCGCCGGCGCCCGGTACCCGTCCGGTCAGCTTACTAGGCAGCATCGCATTTTACCTGGCTTTCTTTCCCCAGTTGATCGCCGGGCCGATCGTTAAAGCCCACGAATTCCTGCCGCAGATCGGCCGCAAGCGATTTAGGGATATTTCCTGGGCGGTGGTTTTTCGTAGCCTGGTGCTCGGCTACTTCCTTAAGATGGTCGTGGCGGATAACCTGAAAGACCATACGCTGTGGATGAGTTTCCCGTATTTCCGGAATATGGCGGCCAGCGACTTGCTGGGTTTACTCTTCGGTTACTCCGTACAGATCTTCGCGGATTTCGCGGGGTACTCCCTGATCGCCATCGGGCTGGCGCGCGCCTTCGGGTATGTGTTGCCCGAGAATTTTTCCTTCCCCTACATCTCCACCAGTTTTTCTGAGTTCTGGCGGCGGTGGCACATCTCGCTCTCCACCTTTCTCAAGGAATACCTTTACGTGCCGCTGGGGGGAAACCGGAAGGGCAGGGCGCGTACCTACGTCAACCTGATGGTGACCATGACGCTGGGCGGGTTGTGGCATGGCGCGGCCTGGAGTTACGCCGTTTGGGGCGTATACCACGGGCTGGCGCTGGGACTGGAACGGCTGAGCCGGGACTACGGCTTTCGCCCGTTGCGCAACGTTTGGCTTCGTCGTCTGTGGGTGTTCGGGATGGTGACCCTCGGTTGGCTCCTCTTCCGGCTGCCCGAGTTTAGCCACGCGCTGCTGTACGTGGAGAAGATATTCTCCAATAAGCCGCTGGGCAACTTCGAACGGACCGGCCTGGTGCTGGCCTACTCCGCGCCGGTTGTTGCCTACCATCTCGCTTACCTTTGGCTGGACCGGGATACCGACCTTTACCGGCGGTGGTTGCGGCCCGTCGCCTACGGGGCGATGCTTTTTCTGATCCTGACCAACGCGGGCTCCGCCGCCGGTTTCATCTATTTCCAATTCTGATGCCGATGGTTGTTCGGTCGCTGCTGGTTACGTTTGCCCTGCTCGGGCTCTGGTCGGTCCTCATCCGTTGGTTACCGCCGGAGTTGGATACCCAACAAGGGTTGTGGAGCGAGAACCTAATCGCGGCCGAGGATTACCTGGCGTCGGCCAGTGAGCAGGCCGGATTCGTAGCCCTGGTGGGCTCTTCCCTTTCGCAGTTGCTGCCGATTGACAGCGCGGCCGGGCTGCCCCTGTTCAACCTCGGCCTCGGGGGGCAAGGGGTAGGGGACGGGTTGAACCTGCTGGCGTTCGGGCCGGTACCCGCGGTTGTACTGGTGGAAATTAATATAATATTCAAGGAGGACAATGATGACTTTACGCGGGCGGTAAGCACGCCGGCCAAAGGCCCGCTGTTGAAGTCCGTACCCGCCCTGCGACACGCGTACCAGCCGGTTGGCGTAGGGCTGGGACTGATCCGCGGTTTAAAAAACAAGGATAAGGGCGCAACCGTCTTGCGCGACCGTGCCGTAGACCCGGCCGGCCTTGCGACCAAACGCAAGAGTTACGCCGACCCCGTCGCGCCGGAGCTGCTGACCACCCGGCTGGAGGCGGTGCGGGAACGACTGCGCCCCCTGGAAGCCGCCGGAGCGCGGGTTGTTTTTTTCGAGGCACCGGTACATCCCGATCTGTGCGACTCGCCCCGGGCAAATACCCTGCGCGCCGCCGTGAAATCCGCTTTCCCGGCCGGGACGTACGTTCACCTGCCGCAGCCGCCCTGCGCGGAATACGGTACCACCGACGGGCACCACCTCGGCAACCGCTCCCGGCGCGCTTACGCTGATTGGTTACACCGCCGTTTAGCTGAAATCTGACCCCATGAAGTATACCCACGTTTTTTCCACGCACTCCATGCTCCAGGAGCAAATTTCGGACGCGATCATCCGGGAAGCGGGGATCGACCCGGGGGAAGTGCTGGTAATTCGGGTGCGGGGTAGTTTCCGGCCGGAGGAACGGGCGGCGTACCGCATTCTCGACGGTGGCCGCTACGGCAGCGGGGGCGGGTACAACGTGATCAAGCACCGCCGCCGCAACCGGGCGGCCTACCAACTGTTCGAGCGGGAAGTGCTGAATGAGCTGGCGGATGATTTTCAGATGTACTCCGCTATGTATACTTATTGGTACCTCGTGGATTTAAAACAGCGCTCGGCGGCTTATCACGTGCTGGAAGACGGGTTCGGTAGTTACCAGACCCTGGCCGAGCAGCAATCGTTTTTTGCCCAGATGTCGGCCACTACTTTCGGGCAACGCCTGGCGACGCTGCGGCGGCGGGCGGCGCAGCTCCCCGTACAGCGAGTGAAAGAAACCGATTTTATGGGGTTGCTGCGGGGGGTGACGTACTTTTATACAACCTCCGCGGCGTGTTTCCCGTGGGTGGAACCCGAACGGAAGCGGGTGGTACGCCGGCCGTTCGTGCCCCGCTACGTAGGAGTGTACGAGGGGGCAACCGTATTGGGCACCTCCTGTTTCGTCGAGTCGGGCTTCTTTCCACTGACCGACTACCTGCCGATGCTGCGGGGCGTGCTGCAAAAGATCACCAACCGGGGGATCACCGAGCTGTACGTGAAGCTTCACCCCGCACAGGCCGCTCACCCCAAAAACGCGGCGGCCTACCGGGCCGTCTTTACAGAATTCGGGGAGCGTCTTCGGATAACGGAACTCCCCCAGGGAACGAGCATCGAGTCCCTGGCGTCGGGCAACCGGATCACCTTTATCACCGGGGTGAGTACCCTGGCGTTTCACGTCGAGGCCACGGGGGCTAAAGTGCTGACTTACCTGGAGGAGGTGGAGAAGATCGGGCCCCACGCTACCAGCTATCTGGCGAAGGGGGGGATGGCCATTTTTCGGAAAATAACCGAGCCCCTGTAACGGTCTTTCGATAACCGGTAAGCGCTCAACTCCGGTGCAATTAGTGGCGGGCGGTTGCGAATCCTTACGTACTTATTTATCGTAAGTTTGCTCGATGTCTCATCGAATCCTCATAGTAATTCCCGCGCGCGGCGGCTCCAAGGGCATTCCGCGCAAGAACCTGCGATCATTGGGCGGGCAACCCCTGTTGTCTTACAGCATCCGGACGGTACTGGCCAGCCGTCACGCGGCCGACGTGGTGGTGAGTTCCGAAGACGAGGAGATCCGGATGGTGGCCGGCAAGATGGGCGCCGCCGTCATCGACCGGGACCCCGCCCTGAGTCAGGACGCGACGACCCTCGATGGCGTAATTCACGATGCCACCGTTCGCGCCGAAGCCGAACGAAACCTGACTTACGATTTAGTGATTACCGCCCAGGCGACCGCGCCCCTGCTGAAAACGGCCACTTTCGACGCGGCGATCGACCACATGCTGGCCAACCCCGCCATCGATACCCTCATCAGCGTGGTCGACGACCGGCATCTCTGCTGGGAAGAAACCGACGGCCGTCTCGTGCCCGCCTACGCCGAGCGGCTTAACCGCCAGTACCTCCCCGTCCGCTTTCGGGAAACGGGAGGCTTTTTTATCGCCCGCCGCCGGGTCGTGACACCGACTTCCCGTTTCGGCCGCCGGGTGGAAGTCTGGCCCGTCTCCGCCCGCGAAAGCATCGATATCGATACCTACGCCGACTGGGCCCTGTGCGAGTATTACCTGAACCGAAAAAAGATAGTACTGGTGACGAGCGGCTACCCGGCCATAGGGCTCGGTCACGTATACAATATGCTGACCATCGCCGGGGGCATTCTCGGTCACGAAATTGTCTTCGTGGTAGACGATAAGAGCCGGCTGGCCTACGATATCATCGCCGCTTACAACTACCCGGTACTGATGGCGGAAGACGAGGAAATAGCGGGCTTCGTCGCCCGCCAATTACCGGGCATCGTTATCAACGATCGTCTGGATACGACGGAGGCTTACATGAGGAGCCTCAAAATGCTGAACGTACCGCTGATTAATTTCGAGGATCTGGGCCCGGGCGCGGCCTTGGCCGATCTGGTCGTCAACGCGATGTATCCGGAAAGGACGGTGCTCCCTAATCACTATTTCGGGCACCGGTATTTCTGTCTGCGGTCCGAGTTTCTGCTCACCCGCCAGGTGGTGGCCATCAGGCCGAAGGTGAAAAGCGTACTGCTGACCTTCGGTGGCGTCGACCCCAACAACTTTACCCACCGCGTACTTTCACTGATCCTACCCGTATGTCGCCGGCGGGGGATCGCCGTTCGGGCCGTTCTGGGGAGGGGCTACCGGGCGAATGACAGCTTGCGGGCCTTTGCCGGCGAGGTGGACATCATCCAGGACGTATCCGACCTGTCGGAGAAAATGCTCGCCGCCGACCTGGCCTTCACTTCGGCGGGGCGGACGACCTTCGAGGTGGCCGCCCTCGGCCTGCCCACGATCGTGCTGTGTCAAAACGAGCGGGAAACAACCCACTTTTTTGCCAGTGCGGATTACGGCTTTCTGAACCTCGGTCCGGGCAGTCGTGTAACCGACGAGGAGTTGTTGAACGCATTTACCGAGCTGCTCGACAACGAAGCCCAACGCCGCTATATGGCGGAATTGATGCTGGCGCGGGAAATCAAGAAAGGCCGCGACAACGTATTGAAACTCATTAAGCAAACCATCGACCAAGCATGACGCTAGCCGACTACATCACTTCTTTCGACCCCCACGCGGCGGTCGTTCACCGTCCTTTCATCATCGCCGAAGCCGGCGTAAACCACGAAGGCTCGATGGATTTAGCCCGGCGTTTAGTGGACGAGGCCGCCGAAGGCGGAGCCAATGCCATCAAGTTCCAATCGTATAAGGCGGACAAGATCGCCGCCCGTGAAAGCCCCGCTTACTGGGACCTGACCAAAGAACCGACCACCAGCCAGCACCAACTTTTCAAGAAGTACGACAAGTTCTGGAAAAAAGAGTTCGAGGCCCTGAAGCGCTACTGCGACGAGGTGGGGATAGAGTTTCTATCCACCCCCTTCGACGTGGAAAGCGCGACCTTCCTCAACGACCTGATGGGCGTGTATAAGATCAGCTCTTCCGACCTCACCAACCACCCCTTCATCGAATTTCTGTGCGACTTCGGTAAGCCCGTTTTGCTCTCCACGGGGGCTTCCAATATGGACGAGGTATTCGGTGCGGTACAAAAAATCGAAGCTAAGGGCAACCCCCTGTGTTTGCTTCACTGCATCCTGAACTACCCGACGCCCGACGCCAACGCCAACCTGGGGATGATCCTCGATCTGCGTAGCCGCTTTCCCGACGCGGTCCCCGGTTATAGCGATCACACCGTCCCCGGAGATATGGGCGTCCTCGAAGCCGCCGTTTTGCTGGGGGCTCCGGTACTGGAGAAGCATTTCACCCACGACAAAAGCCTGCCCGGTAACGATCACTACCACGCCATGGATAAGGACGACCTGCGGGGGTTCATCAACCGGATGGAGGTGCTCTTCGAGCGTCTGGGGTCTTTCCGCCGTCACGCCCTGCCGGCCGAGGCGCCCGCCCGCCGCAACGCCCGCCGCAGCCTGGTACTGCAACGCGACGTGCCGGCGGGGAATACCCTCACCCGCGATGACCTGACCTGGAAACGGCCGGCTTTCGGTATCTCCCCCCAGTACATCGGCGAAGTGGTCGGAAAGACGGCGATCAACGAACTTAAAACGGACGATATTCTCTACTGGAATCAACTGAAATGAGCCAACCATACTACGTCACCCTGACCGGGTCGCGCAACAACGCCGGGGATTTCCTGATCCGCCATCGCGCCCACCACCTCCTGGCGAAACTTCGCCCCGATCGGGACATCGTGAACCGCAACGCCTGGGAACCCTTCACCGACGCGCGCCTCAAAGAGGTGAACGGCGCGGCGGCCCTCATCCTGCTCGGCGGCCCGGCCCTGCGTAAGGATATGTACCCCACCGTATATCCCCTGTTGCCTGATCTGGACCAAATCAAAGTGCCCATCTCCATCATGGGCGCGGGATGGCACGCCCTGCCGGGAACCTGGGAAGACAGCCGAAGTTACCGGTTTACCCCTCCGACCCAGCGGTTGATCGAACGCGTTGCGACGGACGGTGCCGGGCTGAGCGTGCGGGATTACCGCAGCCTCAACGCGCTCGACCGCGCGGGCATTACCGGCGGCCTGATGACGGGCTGTCCGGCCCTCTACGTTCCGGAGATGATCGGTCGGGAATTCCGGGGCTTTCCCGACGGTGGCGTCCGGAACCTGGTGTTCTCCCTCGGCGTGAACTTCATCGGCAGTTCAGCCCTCGAACGACAAGCCAAGGAGGTGATCGCGGGCCTGCGCCGGTCTTTCCCCGCCGCTAAACTGACCGTGGCCTTTCACCATTCGATCGATTTTGCGGCCCTCGAAAATTCTTACGGTGCGGGGCAGGACCTTTCGGCGCGGCGGCACGGGGAGATCGTGCGCTGGCTGGAAGCGGAAGGGGTGGCTTACGCCGACATCAGCGGCGGCGTCGATAAGCTGCTGTCGCTTTACGAAGCGGCGGATTTTCACGTTGGCTACCGGGTACACGCGCATATCTTCATGTCCAGCCAACGTAAACCGAGCGTTCTGATCACCGAAGACGGGCGCGGCCGGGGGCTGAAGGACGTACTCGGCGGCGTGATCTTCGACAGCTGGGCACCCCGTACCCCAACGGTAAAAGAACGCTTACTGGCGAAACTGGGAAAGCCGATACGGGAGCGGCGCACCGCCTTTAGCGGCATCGAGCACGATGTGGCCGACATCGTCGCCTACGAAACCGAACGCGGAGCCCCCCGCTTCGCGCAACCGGCGGAGCGGATCGATTTACACTATGACCTAATGCTGGAGTATCTGCGGGCGCTGCCTTAGGGGGCGCGAAACTGGTCCGCGCCGGAATGTTACGGCGTACTGATGGCCAAATCGTGGGATTACCTGCTATACGGACGGCCCCTTCCTTGCGCTCGTTAACGGGCCGGGAGACCGGGAGTTGAGCGAGCTGTTTCCGGGCGCGAACGCGGGTACCGTGCTTGGTGCGCAAGCGCAAGGGGAAGTGGAGGCGTGGCTGCGCGCCGCCTTCGCGGGTGGACAACCCGGCGATAGCGTGGACCGTTAAACGGGAGGTGTAGGGCAATCGCAAGGTCGGCTACTTCAACGCTCCGACATTATGCTCCGCGAGACGCTGCGTAGTCCTCCGTGAGACGCTGTGGGCAAAAAAAGCCGCCAAGCAGCATTCTTGCGATTGCCCTGACGGGAGGTGCCGCGGATGTATCTACCTTAGCCCACCCTGTTATCTTTGCCCCCCTTAGCATCAAGTATGAATAAATTAGACCTCAACGGTAAATCCATCCTCATCACCGGCGGTACCGGCTCACTCGGTAAGGCTCTTACGCGACGCATCTACCGGGAGTGGCCCGGCGTACAGCGGCTGGTGATCTTTAGCCGCGACGAACAAAAGCAGTTCGTCATGGCGCAGGAATATCCCGTTGCCGACTATCCGTCCATCCGGTTTTTCATCGGTGACGTGCGGGACCGCGAGCGGCTGGTACGGGCCATGCGAGGCATCGACTACGTGATTCACGCCGCGGCCATGAAGCACGTTCACCTGGCGGAATACAACCCTTCGGAGTGCATCAAAACGAACGTCGGCGGCGCGGAGAACGTGATCTACGCCAGCCTGGAAACGAAGGTCGAACGGGTAGTGGCCCTGAGTACCGATAAGGCCTGCGCACCCATCAATCTGTACGGTGCGACCAAGCTGACGAGCGACAAGCTGTTCATCGCCGCCAATAACATAAAGGGGTGGAATCCGATCCGCTTCAGCGTCGTGCGGTACGGTAACGTGATGGGCTCCAATGGCTCGGTGATTCCGTTCTTTATCAGGAAGAAGCGGGAGCAGGATTTTCTGCCCATCACGGATGCGGCGATGACGCGCTTCAACATCAGCCTCGACGGTGGGGTCGATATGGTCTTCCATGCGCTGGCCAACGCCTGGGGCGGTGAAATCTTTATTCCCAAAATCCCGAGCTATAAAATCACGGAAGTCGCCGAGGCGATTGCGCCCAACCACGAGCACCGCGTCGTCGGCATCCGGCCCGGCGAGAAAATTCACGAGGAGATGATCACTACGTCGGATAGCTTTTACACTTACGACATGGGTAAATACTACGCCATTCTGCCCACCGTACCGAACTGGGACCTCGAAAAGTTCAAGACGACCTTCGGTGCCACCCGGGTGTCGTCCGGCTTCAGCTACAACTCAGGCACCAACACCGAGTGGGTAAGCGTGGCGGAGCTGCGCCGCTTCATCGCCGATCACGTAGATCCTAATTTCGTGGTATGAGCCAGTACAGCATTCCCTACGGCCGGCAAAACATCACGGACGCCGACATCGCGGCAGTGACCGAAGCCCTGAAGGCCGACTATCTGACCACGGGCCCGCGCGTCGCGGAATTCGAAACCGCCTTCGCCGCTTACGTCGACGCTGAATACGCCGTGGCCGTGGCTAACGGCACGGCCGCGCTGCACCTCTGCACCCTGGCCCTGGGCGTGAAGCCCGGCCAACGCGCGATCACGACGCCGATCACCTTCTCCGCCAGCGCGAACTGCGTGCGTTATTGCGGCGGCGAGGTCTGGTTCGCCGATATCGACCCCATAAGCCTGACCCTCGACCTGGAGAAAACGCGGGTGCTGATCGAGGCGCACCCACCCGGCTTTTTCCACGGCATCATCCCCGTTGATTTCGCGGGTCACCCCTGCGATCTGGAGGGCTTCCGAAAGCTGGCTGACGAGCATGGCCTGTGGATCATCGAAGACGCCTGCCACGCGCCGGGCGGCTGGTTCACCGATTCTAAAGGGATGGTACAACGGTGCGGCAACGGTAATTACGCCGATCTGGCGATCTTCAGTTTCCACCCCGTCAAGCACATCGCCAGCGGCGAGGGCGGCATGATCACCACCAACGACGCGGAACTCTACGATAAACTGACGCTGCTGCGTACGCACGGCATCACGCGCGATCGCGACAAGATCGGCCCCGAAGACCCGGGCGGCTGGTATATGGAAATGCGGCAGCTGGGCTATAACTACCGCATCCCGGACATCCTCTGCGCGCTGGGGTCCAGCCAGCTGCAACGGGCGGACGAGGGCATGGCCCGTCGTCAGGCCATTGCTGAAAAGTATGACAAGGCATTCGCGGACATGGGCGGGGTCGCGGGTGCCGGGGAATCGGCGAAAGAAGCAAAGCTGGTGTACCACGGTAAGCCCGCCGTCGCCTCCGGCAGGCAACACGCCTTCCACCTCTACGTCATCGAGGTGGCGGACCGGCGAGGCTTGTACGATTATCTCCGCACGAAGGGCATTTACGCCCAGGTACACTACATCCCCGTCCACACCATGCCCTACTACCGGGAGCTGGGCCATTACGGCTCGGTCGATCTTTCGCTCTCCGAGCGCTACTACGCCGGCGGCCTCAGCTTGCCGATGTATCCGACGCTGACGGAAGAGGAGCAGGATTTCGTGATTGACCAGGTTAAAGCCTTCCTGGGTTGAGCCGCCTATGCATCATACCCGCCCGCGGCGGTAGCAAACGGATTCCGCGCAAGAATATCCGCCCTTTCCTCGGTAAGCCGATCATCGCTTATTCCATTGAGGCGGCCCTCGCTTCGGGCTTGTTCGATGAGGTGATGGTCTCGACGGACGATGAGGAGATCGCGGAGGTGGCGCGGTCGTTCGGCGCGTCCGTCCCTTTCCTTCGTTCGGCCGCTACGGCGGATGATTTCGCCACGACGATGGATGTGTTGGCGGAAGTACACGCGCGTTACGCTACGGCCTTCGAGCAAGCCTGTTGTATTTACGCGACGGCTCCCTTCGTCAGCGCGGAGCTGCTTCGCCGGGCCGCCGCCCGCCTGGACGAAACCGGCGGCGATTGCGTATTTCCCGTGCTGCGGTATGGATTTCCGGTTCAGCGCGCGCTCCGAATGGCCGGTGACGGCGGTGTTTCGCTGTTACGACCGGAGTATTTGAACAGCCGCTCTCAAGATCTCGAACCTTCCTTTCACGATTGCGGGATGTTCTACTTCTACCGGCCGGAAACCGTCTTGAGTAAGGGAAAGATCTGGACGGACGCCAGCTACGGGGTCGAGGTAGGGGAAACCGCGGCGCACGATATCGATACGCCGGAAGATTGGAAGATGGCGGAACTGAAATATAAATTTTTGCATGACCTTCCCTGACCGATCCATAATTTTCCGGGCCGACGGTCACGCCCGAATGGGCCTCGGCCACCTGTACCGCTCCGCGGCACTGGCGGCCATGCTCAAACCTTACTTTCGTTGCCGGCTGGTGTATCATCACGCACCGCGGCGCGCGCTGATGGCGATTGCGGCTAATTTTTACGATAGCGTTGCCTTAGAAGATGACGGCCCGGATGCATTGCTACGCCGCATCACGCCGGGCGAAAACGCATTCCTTCCCATCATCGTACTCGACGGCTATCATTTCCGGACGGATTACCAGCGGGCGATCGTCGATGCCGGTCATAAACTGGTGTGCATCGATGATATTCACGACTGCGAATTTTTGGCCGATCTGATCATCAATCACGCACCGGTGACGGGGCTGGAAACGAAGTATCGCCACGCCCGCCATACCGCATTGGCTTTCGGTACGGCCTTTGCACTGTTGCGCCGGCCCTTTCTGGAAGCCGCCCGCGCACCAATGACCGAAGTGGCCGGCGGTGGCTTTTACGTTTGCTTTGGCGGATCGGACGGCAACAACGTCAGCGGGCAGCTTATCGGATGGCTGACCGCTTTGGGCTACACGAACCCGATCGACGTCGTTCTGGGCGGAGCGAACCGGTTCGGCGATCAGGTAGCGGCCGCGGCGGAAGCTTACCCCGGCGAGGTCACCGTTCATCACAACCTGGACGACGCGGCTATGATCGCGCTCTACCGTCGTTCGCGTTTGGCCTTCCTCCCCGCGTCCACCACCCTGTTGGAGGCCATCGCCACGGGCGTGCCCGTAGTGACCGGTCATTACGTCGATAACCAGATCGACATTTACCACGGTTTCATGGCCCTCGGCTTCGTGCGCGGAATCGCTGACTGGAACGCCCCGACTGCTCTGGGAGCGGCGATCGAGGCGGCACTGCTCACATCGGTGGAAGAATACCGTCGAAAGGCCCGAAGCGTCATCGACGGTTACAGCGACGTTAGTCTCCGCTTACTTTTCGAGCAGCTGGCGACGGGGGAAGAGCCGCTGACGTGCCGCCCCGCCGGGCCGGGGGAGATGCGGCAATATTTTGAGTGGGTGAACGCGCCCGCCGTCCGGCAAACCGCCATCCGGCAAGACCTCATCGCTTGGGCCGATCACGTCGGGTGGTACACGCGACGGTTGGCCGACCCCGATAGTCTGCTGCTGTTTTATACCTTCCGGGGCCGGCCTTGCGGTCAGCTGCGGTACGAGCTTGCCGAAGGGGAAGCCGTGGTCAGCATCAGCATCGATAAGACCTTTCGGGGAAAGGGGCTGGGGTCGCGTTTGCTACGCCTTGGCGAGCGGCAACTACGGGCGCGGCACCCTACGCTCAAAACGCTGGTGGCTTACGTACGGCCCGATAACCTACCGTCGGTGAAAATTTTTGAGCGGGACGGGTTTACCTTCGTTCGCCGGGAAATACTACACGGTACGGTGTTGTTACGGCTGGAGAAGCTCATCGACGCCCCTCAATAAGTTCTAAAAAGTATTGCGTGAAAATAGGCAACTACAATATCGGTAAAAGCTACCCCCCGTTTATCATCGCCGAAATGTCCGGCAATCACAACGGAGACATCAAGCGCGCGCTGGAGCTGGTCAAGGCGGCGGCGGACGCCGGTGCCCACGCCCTCAAACTTCAGACCTATACCGCGGATACCATCACCATGGACGCACGGGGCGGCCTTTTTGACATCAACGACCCCGACAGTCTTTGGAACGGCTACAATCTTTACCAGCTTTACGACGAAGCCCATACGCCCTGGGCGTGGCACAAAGAAATTTTCGACTACGCAAACTCCCTGGGTATGGAGGCCTTCTCCAGCCCCTTCGACGAGACGGCCGTCGATTTTCTGGAGTCGCTGGACGTGCCCGCTTATAAGATCGCCAGCTTTGAAAGTGCCCACCACCCGCTACTGAAGAAAGTAGCGGAGACGGGCAAACCGGTCATCATCAGCAGCGGTACCTCTAAACTCGATGAGATTTACGAAAGCGTGCGCATTCTGCGGGAAAACGGCGCCGGCCCGATATGCGTGCTAAAATGCACCAGCACTTACCCCGCCACGCCGGAGAACACGAACCTGAACACGATTTCCGTTTTTCAGTCCGTCTTTGGTGATTGTGAGGTCGGCTTGTCGGACCATACGATGGGAATCGGTGTTTCCGTGGCCGCGGTAGCTCTCGGAGCCTCCGTCGTGGAGAAGCACTTCACGCTGCGCCGCGCGGACGGGGGGGTGGACAGTACCTTCAGCCTCGAACCGGCCGAGTTGAAATCCCTGGTCGTCGAGACCGAACGGGCCTGGCAGGCCATGGGCCGCGTGCAGCTGGATACCCAAAAGGCGGAGGAGAAAAGCCGACAATTCCGGCGCTCCATTTACGTGGTGAAAGACGTAGCGGCGGGCGAAGAACTGACTACCGAAAATCTGCGCGTCATCCGGCCCGGTGACGGGATGGCACCCGCGCGATTCGAGGAAGTCCTCGGCACGAAGGCCGCCCGGAACTACCGTCGGGGCGAACCGTTCACCAACACATAATCGCATGACCCCTGCTTACACCGCCCACCCCACCGCCGTCATCGACCCCGGCTGCACCATTGCCGCCGGCGTGAAAATCTGGCATTTCAGCCACCTTATGCCCGGCTGCGTGATCGGCGAGGGTTGCAACATCGGTCAGAACGTCGTGATCTCACCCGGCGTGACGCTGGGCCGCAACGTGAAGGTGCAGAACAACGTCTCGATTTACACCGGCGTCACCTGCGAAGACGACGTTTTCCTCGGCCCGTCGATGGTGTTCACCAACGTGATCAACCCCCGCTCGGCGGTGAACCGGCGCGGGCGGTACGTAGAAACGAGGGTGAAGCGCGGTGCCTCCATCGGTGCCAACGCGACCATCGTTTGCGGCAACGACATCGGGGAGTTCGCCTTCATCGGCGCGGGGGCGGTGGTGACCAAAGAGGTGCCGGCCTACGCCCTGCTGGTCGGTAACCCCGCCCGGCAATCGGGGTGGGTGAGCGAGTACGGACACCGGTTGACGTTTGATAAGACGGGCCGGGCGAAGTGCCCGGAGAGCGGCGAGGAATATATGCTGAAGGAAGGAGCGGTGCGGCGGATCAGCTGAGCGGGGAGCATACCGTTATTCTTTCCCCGTCCCCGAAGGTCTTTACCCGTCTCGTAACTGATCAGCGAAATACCCGATCACCGCCCTACCTTTAACCCCGCGCGCAGCGCACCTACAGGTAACGCAAACCACCCCATGAAAAACTTTGTCCTCATCGGTGCCGCCGGTTACGTCGCGCCCCGTCATATGCAGGCCATCCGCGCTACGGGCAACCGCCTCGTAGCCGCCTTCGACCCCTTCGATTCGGTAGGGGTGATGGACAGCTATTTTCCCGAGGCGGATTTTTTTACGGAATTCGAGCGGTTTGACCGTCACCTGGAGAAACTCAAACGGCAGGGAACATTCATTGACTACGTATCCATCTGCTCGCCAAATTACCTGCACGACGCGCACATTCGCTTCGGTTTGCGGCTGGGGGCCAACGTGATTTGTGAGAAGCCCGTTGTGCTTAACCCCTGGAACGTCGACGCGCTGATGGAGTTGGAGAGGGAGTACCCCGGCAATATTTTCAACATCCTGCAACTGCGGCTGCACGATAACGTGATCAAGCTTAAAAAGCGGATCGACAAAGACCCGCCGGACAAGGTATACGACGTTGATTTGCGGTATTTCACCTCCCGCGGCAAGTGGTACCACCACAGCTGGAAGGGCGACGTCAGCAAATCGGGCGGCATCGCGACCAACATCGGTGTACATTTTTTTGATATGCTGCTGTGGCTGTTCGGCCCGGTGCGAGAGATGAAGGTTTACGAGCACGGTAAGGCAAGGGCGCGGGGCTACCTGCGGCTAAAGCAAGCGCGCGTCAACTGGTTGCTGAGCGTTGATTACGACAACATCCCCGCGGAGGTGCGCGCAACGGGCGCGCGTACGTACCGCTCGGTTACGATTGGCGAAGAGGCCTTTGAATTCAGCGGCGGATTTGAGGAACTGCACACGAAGAGTTACCGGGACGTACTCGGCGGCGGCGGCTTTCGCGTTTTGGAAACCCGGCCGGTGATCGAGCTGGTTCACCGGATACGCAACGCGGCGATAGATACGCAAACATGACCGCCGCTATCGTCGTCAATTCCGCCTGGAATATTCGTAACTTTCGAAAGGGTCTGCTACGGGCATTGCTGGAGGCGGGCCATCGGGTCGTGGTGATCGCGCCCGGTGCGGAGGCATTGGGCGAGGACGCGGGTGCGGGGGATGTTTTGCACATTTCGCTGGTACACCTGCGGCGGAAGGGGCTTAACCCCCTGCGCGACGTCTTGCTGCTGCGCGAACTGGCCGTAATTTACCGCCGCGAGCGGGTGGACGTTGCCCTTCACTTCACCATTAAGCCCATCATATACGGTTCCCTGGCCGCCCGGTGGACGGGGACGCGAAACGTCAGCACGCTCACGGGCCTGGGCTACACCTTTTTGACGGGGGGGGCGGTTAACCGGTTGGTGCGCCGCCTCTATCGTTTCGCCCTTGCTTCGGCCGACCGGGTGTTCTTTCACAATTCCGATGACCTGGCACTGTTCACCGGCGACGGTTTGGTGGACGCCGGGCGCGCCGCCGTCGTTCCCGGCTCGGGGTTGAACGCCGCTGATTTCCCGTACGCCGACTTTGCGGACGCCGTCACCGGTCGCTTTCTCTTCGCCGGCCGGCTGCTGATCGACAAGGGGATACGGGAGTACGTAGCCGCCGCCCGGCTGGCGCTGGCGCGACGGCCCGACTTAGCTTTCCACATTGTCGGCGGGCTTGACCCGGGCAACCCCGCCTCCGTGCCGGCCGCGGAACTGCAAGGCTGGATCGATGAAGGGACGGTCGTGTACGAGAACGAGGCCCCCGATATTCGTATGCACCTGCGCGCCGCCGCCCTCGTCGTACTCCCTTCCTACCGGGAGGGCTGCCCCCGCGTCCTGCTCGAAGCCGGAGCCACCGGCCGCCCGGTCATCGCCTGCGACGTGCCGGGCAGCCGATTCGTTGTCGACCCCGGCGTGACCGGCTGGCTAACCGCGGCCAAGGATGTGAGCGCGCTGACCGCCACCCTGCTATCCGCCGCCGAAACCCCGCCCGATGCGCTGGCCGAGATGGGGCGCGCCGGAAGACGTCGCGTGGAGGAGCACTTCCGCGAGCGGGTGGTTAACGCGGCGTACCTTCGCGCTATCGGATAAGAACGCTCGTAGCTAATCCAAGACGTTCATTCCCTCCCCCCCCGAAAAACAAGCTTATTTTTCATGCGTGTCCTTTTCCTATCTCTTCAGGGGCTTTCTCCCGTATCTCAGGCTACCGAGTCGGAAATCATGAAGCAGCGCCTCGACCGGGGGGAAGAGGTATGGCTTTTGCGTTGCGGTGCCGCCCTGAAAACCTGCCGCCTCAACCCTACGCATAATCTTCTCGGCTGCGCCATTTGCACCCATCGGTGCACCTCGGAAGCCTTGCGAATGGGCGTACCCGAAGCGCGGATTCTACAACTGGACGAAAGCCTGTTCCCCGAGCAGCTGTCGGAGCAGCTGCCCGAAGACCTGGAGGGCCTGCTCAACTATGACGTCGGCGGCGTCAACGTCGGCCGCGGCGCGGCGTCCACCACGATCTCCTTTTTGCGGGATTTCAACCTCAAGCCCCGCGCGGAACACCGTGACATGCTCGAACTGCAGGTGCGCACCGCCATCGGTGCTTCCGAAAACTACAAACGCATCCTCGATCGCGTGATGCCGGACGAGGTCGTGATGTACAACGGCCGTCACATCCAGGTCTTTCCGATGGTGGACTTATGCCAAAAGCGCGGCATTGCTTTTCGCTGCTTCGAGTTCGGCAGCCGGGTCAACCGCTACCACGAGTTTATTAACACCACTCCGCACTCCATCGAGAGCCGGCAGGCGACGATGCGGGAAATGTGGCGGGCGGCCGACCCCGGCGAACGGGCGCAAAAAGCGAGTGCCTGGTACAAGAATAAACGCAACCGGCTCAAGACCAACGACCAGGTCTACACCGCCGGGCAGGACGTCGGTACATTACCGCCCGGCTTTGACGCCTCCGTTCATAACGTTGCCATCTTCAATAGCAGCGAGGACGAAATGAAAACCATCCGCGAGTGGAAGACGGACTTGTTCGATTCGCAGAATGAGGCAATCCGCGGGGTGCTGGAAGCCACCAGGGAAGATGCCGGTCTGCACTTCTACCTCCGCGTTCACCCCAACCTCGCGCGGGTCGACAACGACCAGCTGCGCGAACTACTCGACTGGGATTACCCCCACCTGACCATTTCTCCACCCGACGACGAGGTGGACACCTACGCGTTGGTGGACGCGGCGGACGTCGTGCTCACTTTCGGTTCCTCCGTCGGCCTGGAAGCTACCTACTGGGGAACGCCGAGCGTGCTGTACGGCAAATCGTTCTACGAAAAGATGGACGTCGTTTATCAGCCCGCGAGCCTGACCGAGCTGCTGGCTTTGCTGCGCACCCCCGCCCCGCCCGCCAAACCCAAAGAGAACGCGCTTCCCTTCGCTTATTACATCGACAATTACGGTACCCCCTTCACGTACAGCCGGGTGGAGACGGCGAACGACGTCTGGATCGACGGCAACCACCTCGGTCGTTTCAACTTCGGTACCTTGCGCAACTTCCTTTCCTTCCTTCCTCGCTGGAAAGACTGGGCCGCGGCCCACCGTATCTTCATGGGGCGTGGCTTGAACCTTCGCGACCTGGTGAGGGTCTACGCGAAAAAAATAAGCTGACCCGATGGGCATCATCCAGCGACAAACCCTGAAGAACAACCTGCTCGCCTACCTGGCGGTGGCGGTGGGGGGCTATGCTCAGATTTTTATCTACCCCGAAAACCTGGAGCTTAAGGGCCACGCGGACGGTCTGCTGAAGATCGCCCTGTTGCTGTTCCCTTTCTTCACCTTCGGGATGTCCATCGTCCAGGTTCGTTTCCTGCCGTACCTGACGGGGGATAAAACCCAAACGGCGTCCCAACTATTGACGCGAAGTCTGGCGATCGTGACGGCGGGCCTCGGGCTGCTGGCATTTTTTAACTTCGTTTGCGGCGAGGCCACCGCCGGTGCCTTCCGCGAGGCGGGCTGGAAGCTGGGCAAGCTGGACAACTACCGCTGGACGATCATCGGCCTGACGGCGGCCCTGGTCTACTCTTCCACCTTCACGGCTTACCTGACCAACTTTAAACGGATCGCCATTCCCGTGCTGTTCAACAACCTGCTGCTCAAGGTGGGGCTGTTGCTGATCTTTCTCGGCGCCGTATACGGCGGCTACTACGACCGGGCCGGATTCACTAACGGCCTGATCGGGCTGTACTTTCTGACGGTCTTGGGCCTTATCGCTTATGCCACCTACCTGGGCGTTTTTCGCTTGCGGTGGGGCGAACTGCCGCTGCGGGACAAGACCCTGGCGGATATGCGGAGCCTCGCCCTGTTCGGCATCTTCGGCTCCATCGGTTCCGTGCTGGCGACACACATGGACACGATCCTGATCAACACCCTGATCGACGATACGACGACGAGCGTTTACTCCTTCGCTATTTTCGTCACAACGGTGATCGCGATTCCGTACAAGGCGATCAACGCCATCGCGTCCCCCATCGTCTCGGAGCACTGGAAAGCGAGGAATCTGGAACAGTTGGCTTTTCTATACCGGGAATCCGCCGCGGTACTGTTTGCGGCGGGCGGCTTCATCTACACCGGTGCCATCGTTTGTCTGCCCTACCTCTTCCATTTGACGGACAAGACGGACCAACTGGCCATCGGGTATACCGCCGCGATCCTGCTCGGCGCGGGGCAGCTGTTCGATCAACTGACTTCGATCAACAATACGCTGATCAGCTACACGGACTACTACCGCTGGAACATCGTTTTCCTGGTGCTGATGGGGGTGCTCAATGCCGGGTTCACCTACTACTGCATCGCTGTTCTCGGCTTGGGCCTGACGGGGGCGGCGGCGGCGACGGCGGCGTCACTCTGCATTTACAACCTGGTGAAGGGCGGCTTCATTTACTGGAAGATGGGCATTCAGCCGCTCAGTACCGGCCTGCTGTATACCGCTGTATTACTTTTCGGTGCCGGATTGCTGGCGTGGTTCGTCCCCGGCCCGTCCGGCGCGGCGGTTAACATCATCTTTCGGGGCGGGATCATCACGGTGGTTTTCCTGGCCTATCTGCGGTTTACGGACGGCGTTCCGCCCATCCGCCGGATGTTGAAAGGCGGGGTGAAAGCAATGTTCTAGCGGCGGGTCGCGCCAAAATTCGGTATTCGGGGCGCAACACCGGCCCTTTATCCTTTCCTTTGCACCCGCGACCACGCCCTCCTTATGATCGAAACCTTCATCCAATCTCCATTACTGCTCCTGTTTACCGTCATCGCCATCGGCTACGGGCTGGGGGAGGTTAAGATCCGCGGCTTCAAGCTGGGCGTGGCGGCCGTATTGTTCGTGGGTCTCGGTTTCGGGGCGATGAGCCCGGAACTGACGGTGCCGCAGTTCATCATTTTTCTCGGCCTGGCCATCTTTGTGTATACGGTGGGGCTGAGCTCGGCGGCGGGCTTTTTCGCCAGCTTCCGGCAGCACGGCTTCCAGGATGTGTATTTCGCCATTTTTACCGTCGTGCTGTCCGCCGCCATGGCGTGGGGGATAGGGAAATCTCTGGGTTTCGACGCGGCTTTGACGGGTGGGTTATATGCGGGCGCGTCCACGAATACGCCGGCGTTGGCGGGTTTGCTGGATGCGATTCAGAAGGGCGCGGACGCGGGTGCCGTGGAAAGTATGTCCGAGCAGGCGGTCGTCGGCTATTCGCTGGCCTACCCCATGGGTGTTTTGGGCGTCATGCTGACCATCGTGCTGTTGCAACGCCTGTTCAAGGTGGATTACGCCGAGGAAGAGAAGCATCTGCAAAACGACTACCCCCTCGGCGAAGCCCTCACCAGCCGGACTTTCGAGGTCGAGCACCCGGAAATCGTCAACCGCAGTCTACGCGACTTCATCCGGGGTAAGGATTTCCGCGTTGCTTTCGGGCGTATGCGGCACGGTGGTGATACCTCGCTGACCACCTGGGATACCATTCCCCAACGCGGCGACCAGTTGGTGCTCGTCGGTACGGAGGAGGCGATCAATAAGGCCGGCGTCTTCATCGGCACCGTGGCCGAGGCGCAACTGACTTATGACCGGACGGTATTCGACGTCCGTCGGCTTTTCATTTCCAACGACGCTATCGCGGGTAAGACCATCGCCAGCCTTAACCTGCAGGAGCGGTTCAATTTCCTCATTACCCGCGTTCAGCGCGGCGATATGGATTTACTGGCCACCGGTAACACCACGCTCGAATTGGGAGATCGCATCCTGCTCGTTGCCCACCGCGATGATTTGCCGGAGTTGTTCAAGGTCTTCGGCAACAGCTACGAAGCGCTCTCGAAGGTCAACCTGCTGTCTTTCGGTCTGGGAATCGCGTTAGGCCTCCTGCTGGGTATGATCAGCATCACGCTGCCGGGCGGGTACAGCTTCAGCCTCGGGTTCGCGGGCGGCCCGCTGATCGTGGCACTCGTCCTCGGCCAACTCCGGCGGACCGGCCCCATCGTATGGACGCTGCCCTACGGCGCCAACCTCACGCTGCGACAGGTAGGGCTGATCTTCCTGCTGGCGGGTATCGGTATCCGCTCGGGCCAGACCTTTTACCAGACCTTGCAAACCGAGTTGGGCTACCAGCTTTTCCTGGCCGGCGGGGTGATTGCCATCCTGAGCACCGTGGCGACACTGGTGATCGGCTTCAAGATGTTACGCATCCCCTACAGTTTCCTCGGCGGCATGGTGGGCAGCCAGCCCGCCGTTCTCGATTTCGCCGTCGAGCAGGCCGGAAATAAGTACCCGACCATCGGGTATACGCGGATGCTGCCGGTAGTGCTGATCGGGAAGATTCTGGCGGTGCAGGTGCTGTATAATCTGCTGGGCTGAACGGGAGGTCCGGATTTCCACTCGTGGCTGACGGAAGTCTATCTTTTGACCAATCAAACGTAAATAATGATCAGAAAAATACTGAACTCCAAGCCCGCCGAGCGGGCCAGAAGATTCCTCGGCAAAAACACCGGCGTCTACCTGAAGTTGAAAAAATTTACCGCCAGCACCAGCGATGAGTTGCGGACCGTGAAGCTGCTGGAGTTGATGAATATCGACTGCGTGATCGACGTCGGGGCCAACTCCGGGCAGTTCGCCGAGTCGCTCTACGACTTCGGCTACAAGCATAAGGTGATCTCTTTCGAGCCCGTTGAGCGCGTATATGAACAGCTGGAAAAGCAGGCCGCTAAATACCCGCAATGGACCGTCGCCGAACGCTGCGCCATCGGGGATGTCGACGGGGAAGCAACCCTGCATGTCTCCGACGCCACGGTGTTTTCTTCCCTGTTGAAAATCAAAAATTCGCACGTCGAGAACAAGCATAAATCGCGCATCGTCCGGGAAGAGAAGGTGAAAACCTGGCGGCTCGACACCATCCTCGGCAAATACCTCGACAACCCGGCTAACCACCGTATCGTGATCAAGATCGACACCCAGGGCTTCGAGAAACAGGTGCTGGACGGCGCCGAAGAACTGCTGAAATCGGTCATTGGCCTGAAGATCGAAATTCCGCTGACGCCGATCTACGAAGACGTCGCGTTCACCTTCTACGAGATCATTGATTACATGAAGACCAACGGCTACGAGCCTTACAGTTTCAACAACGAAGGGGTCAACCTGGAGACGGGGCGGTTGAATACGATTGACGGCTTGTTTTTTAAGGTTTGAGACGGGGGACGCTTCATCTTCCGCCCGGAAAGAAAAGGCGGGAAGGTATAAAGAGAAAAAAAGCCCCGACCCGCCTTAAGCGAATCGGGGCTTTCCCGTTTTACCCCCAACGCCTCCGGTCTTGATAATCCCACAAAGCGTGGTTTGAATCAATAACTTTCGTCGGGTAGGTAACGCGGGCGACGGGTGCAACCATCGCGGGGTGGGGTAGAGGTGCCGGTGGCGGGCGTTGCCGCGCCACCGTCCGGGCAATATCTTATTGTAGTACGATCTGCTTCTCGTCGATCATCTTACGCATGTTGATCAACGCGTAGCGCATCCGGCCCAGGGCCGTGTTGATGCTGACGCGGGTAAGCTTCGCGATTTCCTTGAAGCTCATATCGGCGTAGTGGCGCAGGATGACGACCTCCCGCTGCTCGGGTGGCAGGGCGTCGACGAGGCTGCGCACCTTGTCGTGCGTCTGGCTGCGAATCATGCCGGCCTCGGCGTTGCGCTCGGGGCTTTGCAGCACATCGAAGATGTTGAAGGTCTCCGTCTGGCCCACCTGCGGGCGGCGCTTGTGACGACGGAAAGAGTCGACGCACATGTTGTAGCTGATGCGCATGGCCCACTGCAGGAACTTGCCCTCGTGGTTGTATTTGCCGCGGCGCAGCGTGTCGATGATTTTGATGAATACCTCCTGGAAAATATCCTCAGCCTGGCTGTGGTCTTTCGTGAAGAGGTAAATGGAAGTGTAGATTTTCTGCTGATGGCGACCGAGGAGTTCCTCGAACGCACGATCTTGGCCAGAAAGGTATTGGGTGATCAGATCCTGATCATTAAGCGACTTGAAGTCCATAACTAACGTGTTAAACAAACTTGGGATTATTCCCGGAGGGGGGAAGCCGTGCAATTCCGGCTATAGTTAGTGTAGACGTTGTTGTATAGAAATCGCTTTTATGTGACGGGATGATCAGACCGCATGAGCGCGGTGATGACTCAAAGATAGGTAACGCTTTCCGACAATCACAAACTAAAGCGCCGCTGAAAGGCTTCTTAACGCCGTTTTAACGCGGTGGGGAAACGTAAAATACGGTGGGAGTGCCCGTCATTGCAAGGCTTGTGGGGCAAAATGTCGGGGTAACGCAATTCCGTTTGGTGGGTGAATTATTTTGCGGACGCTTACTGTTGGGGCGGGGACGCGGGTGCAAAGGGAGGAGCTCGGAGTCAGGAGTCAGGAGCTAGACACTAGGAGGGTGGAGGTTGGTCTAGCTCCTGACTCCTAGCTCCTGATTTCTGACTCCTATCCCCGCCTGCTCGCGAAGAAGTCCGTCATCAGCTCCCCGCATTCCTCATGCAGCACGCCGAACTCCAGCGTCGTTTTCGGGTGCACCATCTCCCGACCGAAGCGCATGAACCCCCGTTTATCGTCGCTCGCGCCGTACACGATGCGGCTCACCTGGCTCCAGGCCAGTGCCCCGGCGCACATCGGGCAGGGCTCCAGCGTGACGTAGAGCGTACAGTCGTGGAGGTATTTATCGCCCAGGTAGTTGGCCGCGGCGGTCAGGGCGATGATCTCCGCGTGGGCCGTCACGTCGCTCAACCGCTCCGTCTGGTTATAGCCCCGGGCAATGATGCGCTGGTTAGACACCACGACCGCGCCAACGGGGATTTCTCCCTCGGCCGCCGCCATTTTCGCCTGGTCTATGGCTTGATGCATGAAGTAAGCGTCGTCGTATACGGTTAACATGGATAGAAGTTAGGAGCTAGGAGTTAGAAGTCAGGAGCTAGGAATCAGGGCGGCGGAAGTCACAAACTAGTGGTCTGTCAAAGGCGCATTTTCCTGTTGCCTTTTGGGCGCGGCAGCTCGGGAGCGTGGTAGCCCGGTTAGCCCGGTAGCCCGGTAGCCCGGAGAAACTCCTCCGGAGTACCTCCGGGCTAAGTTGTTTGCCCCCTTGTACGTTTGTGAAA
>ENA-ORXT01000323-ORXT01000323.1-marine-metagenome-genome-assembly--contig:-NODE-323-length-79046-cov-27.015335_pt1 | contig 79046 bp, 69 predicted proteins | sample MGYA00237868_ERZ511482 | MGnify/ENA metagenome assembly ERZ511482 | reverse complement strand
CCCGGCATCACCCTGCTCGGCGGCCACTCATCGCACAGCTACATCAATGGCACGAACATGTACTTCAACTACTTCTTCGACCTGCTCGACGTGGCCCCCGAAGATGAGACCGAGAAGATCTACCACCCCATCATCAACATCATCTGCGAAGAGACCCTGCGCTACGGCGGATCCATTGTGCACCACCACGGCATCGGCAAGGCCCGGGCCCACCTCGTGGAGCAGGAGTACGGCACCTCGTTTTTCATGCTTGAAGCAATGAAGAAGGCTTACGACCCCAACAGCACCATGAACATGGGCACCATAATTCCAATCAAGTCACAGCCCTAATGGACATGTGCCTGGGTATTGAGCACGATCCTGGCGGATCGACTCAAACTGGAGTTCTTCGCTGAGGCTCAGAACATCCCCGTCAAGGGGCGCATCAGAATTTTGCTGCCTGGCAGTTGGGTTGCTGGGTGCGGAGCCAGGCCCCGTCGGGTTCGGGGCGGGAGGTTTGCGGGATGGTGGCGAAGGCGGCTTCGAGGGCCGCTGCGTTGCTGAGCAGGCGATGGTCGCCGAACGCCGGGCCCACAACCTGCAGTCCGAAGGGCAGGCTGTTCTCGTCCAGTCCGCATGGCACTGCTGTCACCGGATGCCCAACCACGGTGAGCGATGAGCTCAACGCCAGCCACGCCATGTAGTTCTCCACCGGCGCGCCGTCGATCTCTGATGGGTTGCGCTCCGTCCACGGGAATGGCGAGACGCTCACGCCGGGACACAGCAACACATCGACGTCGCCGAAGATCGACTGGAACTCCTGATACAGCTCCATCTGCACTCGGCGAGCTCGGGCGATGTCTTCCATCGACGTGGTCAACGCTGACTGGTAGCTCTGTCGAATGTTCGGGTTGAAGTCCGGGCCCCAGGTTTCGGCTTCGCGGTGGTACTGCGCGACGAAGATGTCGCTGCGAACCTTCCAGTCCACATCGGGCGCACGACGCAGGTCAACCGGAACCTCAACCACGTCCCGAACAAGGGAACTGATGTGGTTCACGCGATCACGGAACGTCCGACGGATGCTCCTGGAGACGAGCACACCGCCGAGGTCTTCGCTGACACCGACCCGAAGCGTGGATGCGTCAACCTCGTCAAGCTGCGCGAAGCGGGCTGCATCGATGGGTATCGACATGGGATCCTTGGGCGATCGTCCGGCCATCACCGACAGCAACAACGCCACATCGTCCACGGTTCGGGCCATGGGACCCTGCACGCTGTAGAACGTCTGCGTCACCGCCCGCAGCTCGTGGGGAACCAGCCCGGGCGTTGCCCGATGCCCGGCGACGCCGGAGTAGCAGGCGGGAATGCGAATGCTGCCACCGTGGTCTGAGCCCGTTGCCAGCGGTGCCATCTGTGTGGCGAGAGCCACGCCGGATCCGCCGGAGGATCCTCCGCAGGTTCGCGTCGGGTCGAATGGATTGCCTGTGGCGCCGAAGAGCGGGTTCACCGTGTTCGCACCGATGCTTCGCTCCGGGATGTTCGTCTTTCCAATCACAATCCCGCCCGCAGCCCGAATACGGGCGACGATCTCTGTGTCCGTGTCGGGAACGTTGTCGGCGAACGCCGGGCTTCCGAAGGTGGTGCGAACACCTGCGGTTGGCTGCAGATCCTTGATCGCAACCGGCAGACCATGGAGCGGTCCCTGCGATTCACCTCGAGCATGCGCATCGTCAGCAGCGGCGGCTTCTTCGCGCGCTCGTTCGTCGCAGCGAATGACCATGGCGTTGACCACAGGATCAAGCTCGTCTCGGCGCGCAATGCAGGATTCCACCAATTCACGGGAGCTGAGCGTTCCTGCCGCCATTGCGCTCCGAGCGGCCTTGGCGGTGAGCGCATGCGGCGCGGTGGTTGCCGGGTTTGTATTCACTCTGTTGACGGTAGCTGGTCGGGTCACGCCAGAAAGTGGAGCGGTTCTCTAGGCTGCGACCATGGCCGACCTGCTCAACTTCGCGAACAAGACCGTGGTGATCACGGGCGCGACTGCGGGCATGGGCGCGGCTGCGGCCACGTTGTTCGCAGACGCAGGTGCCGAGGTGCATGCACTGGATGTGCAACCCGGCACCACAGCCAATTCCTACACGTGCGATATCGGCGTAGAGGCTTCCATTGATGCAACTGTTGCTCAGCTTCCTCGGCGGGTGGACGTCCTCGTCAACTGTGCAGGAATCCCAAATGGCGGTCGCTTCAGCACCGAACAGGTCATGGCCGTCAACTGGCTGGGCCTGCGACACCTGACCGAGCAACTCCTCCCCCGCATTCCTGAACACGGAGCCGTCGTGAATGTTGCCTCCACCGCCGGTCGCGGCTGGCCGAACCATGCCGACAGCCTGAAGGATCTGCTGACCGTCGACACCTGGGATGAAGGTGCCCAATGGGTTCGGGACAACGCTGATCTTGTTGGCGACGGCTACAGCTTCTCGAAAGAGGCTGTTCAGCTCTACACCCTCCACCGCTCGCTCGGGACCATCGACGCTGGCGTGCGGATGAACAGCATCTGCCCGGGCGTGACGAACACCGCTATCGCCGACGATTTCCGAGCAGGCGTTGGCAATGAGATCATCGACCGCGCCATCGAAGTTGCCGGCCGCATGGCGGAACCGGCGGAAATGGCGCCGACCATGTTGTTCCTTGCCGACAGCGCAGCATCGGGTTACATCAACGGCGTGAACCTCAACGTTGATCGGGGTACCGGCGCCGCGCACCTTCTGGGTCGATTCTGAGCACCGAGAAAGAAGTCCCTGAGCCGCATATCGGAACCCTCAACGAGGGTTCTCTCCATGCTGCGCTCAAAGAGTGGTACGCAAAACCCGGCGATCAGTTCGAAGTGCCACTCAACGGCTTCGTGATCGACGTGAAACGTGACGATCTGCTGATCGAAATTCAGACGAGTTCGTTCGGGTCAATGGGCCGCAAGCTCGACGCGCTGCTTGAGGAATATCGCATCCTGCTGGTCCACCCAGTTGCAACGCGCACCTGGCTGAATCGACCGGACGCAAAGCCGAAGCGGTCTCCGAAGAAGGGCTCGATCTACTCGCTTTTTGAAGAACTGGTCAGCGTTCCCACACTGCTGGATCATCCAAACCTGACGCTCGACATTGTGCTTGTCCACGTCGACAAGCATCAGGTGATGGATCCAAAGGCACGACGCGGCCGCGGCGGATTCCGCACCGTGGACCGCAGTCTCCGGGACATCGAAGGCCGCCAACGTTTCAGCACCGTTGCCGACCTGATGGAGCTGATCCCTGACGGTCTGCCTGAGCAATTCACGACAGCCGACCTCGCAGCCGCTGGACCGTTCAAGCGCGACATTGCTCAACGGATGGCGTACTGCTTCAGGCCGCTTGGTGTCTTCGTGGAAACAGGACGCACAAAGGCCGGTTACACGTACCGGCTGGGAGTCAATCGTCAAACGTGATGAAATGGCGCCGTGCCCGGTGACGAAGACAACTACGACCTGATCATTGTTGGCCTTGGCGCGGTCGGCTCCGCCGCCGTGTGGCACGCAGCCGAACTGGGCCTGCGAGTGCTCGGCATCGACCGTCACGACCCGCCGCACAAGCTCGGCTCAACCCACGCGGAAACACGCATCAGCAGACTCTCTGTTGGCGAAGGCCCCCAGTACCTGCCCATCGTTGCCCGGTCCCACGAGATCTGGGCAGATATTGAACAGCGCACAGGCACAAAGCTGTTCCACCAGTGCGGTGGAATCATCCTCAGCACGGCTGGAGCGGCAGGCGGCGAGCGATGGGGCGACTTTGTATCCGCCACCAGCGAGGTGGCAGCTCAGGCCGATGTGCCATTCGAACGACTCACCACCGAACAGGCCCGCAAACGGCACCCCGCCGTGACCTTTCACGAGAACGAGAGCATCGGTTTCGAACCAACAGCTGGGCTTGTCCTGGCCGAGCCTGCCGTGGAGACACAACTTGGACTGGCTCGCTTTGCTGGCGCAGACATCCATGTGAACGAAACCGTGACAGCGCTTACTCCGGACGATACGGGCGTGACGGTTGAGACAAACGCAGGAACCTACCGGGCAGCCAGGGTCATCGTCGCCGCCGGGCCCTGGATTGGCGAGTTCGCTCCGGGTGATGCTCCGCGCCTGACCGTTACCCGTCAGGTGGTCTTCTGGTTCGAAGCCGAGGACCCAGCCGCTGTCAGTATCGAGAATCTCCCGTTCTTCATGTGCGTCGGCGATGACATTGAGGACTATCACTGCATCTTCCCGGCCTCATTGCAATCGCCCGGCCAACTCAAGATGATGGGCGAACAGTTTGCCGACATCACGGATGTGGCCACTGTTGAACGAACCGTCTCTGAGGAGGAAATCGCCTCCTTCCATCGCGACTTCGTCGCTCCGCGCATCTCCGGCGTGACGCCAAACTGTGTGCGCGCCGAGGTGTGCCTCTACACAAACACTCCGGACGAACACTTCCTCATCGACGCGGATCCCCGCTCGGACCGCATCACCCTCATGTCACCGTGCAGCGGCCACGGCTTCAAACACTCCACCGCTCTGGCCGAAGCCGTCGTCCAAACGATCGCCGGCCAACCGAGCACGCTGGACCTCTCCCCTTTCACCCGCGACCGCCTCAGGGTGTAGCGGGCAACTGCGTTTCTGTGGCACACCCGTCAGCGCAGGGTCTCGGGCACCGTGGCAATCCAGCAGGGGGTCTGGGCCGGTGACATGCCCGTCGGTCTTCAGACTGCTTCGCCGTCAGGAGCGAAGATGTGCGCGGGACCATCGATTGCGATAGTCACGTTGTCGCCACGACTGAAGTCGGTATCGCCAGCCTCGTGGACGACCAGCAGCTCGTCGCGACCTTCATGTTGCACCTTGACGTGAAGGAACGACTCCGAGCCGAGTGCCTCGACAACCCTGACCTCGCCAGCGATGCCGGCGCCATCCGAAGTGAACTTGAGGTGTTCTGGACGAATACCGACACCAAAGGTCGTGCCGTTGACCGCCGCGGCAGCGGACGCCATCTCGGCGCTTAATCCAATCGTCGATCCGGCAAGCCGAAACTCGCCATCGCTGCGATCGACATCAAGCAGGTTCATGGCCGGTGATCCAATGAAACCCGCGACGAAGCGGTTCTTTGGCCGATGGTAGAGCTCGCGCGGCGTTGCAACCTGCTGCAGGATGCCATCTCGCAGGACGGCCACCCGGTGCCCCATGGTCATGGCCTCGACCTGGTCGTGGGTGACGTAAACCATGGTGGTGCCGAGACGCGCCTGGAGGTCGGCCAACTCGGTACGGGTCTGCACCCGAAGCTTGGCGTCGAGGTTCGACAACGGTTCGTCCATGAGAAACACCTGTGGGCTGCGCACAATGGCGCGGCCCATGGCGACGCGCTGTCGCTGTCCGCCCGACAGATTCTTTGGCTTACGGTCGAGATACGGCTCCAGATCGAGAATACGAGCAGCCTCTTGCACCCGCTGCGCCCGCTCAGCCTTTGGAACCTTGGCCTGTTTCAGCGCGAAACCCATGTTCTCGGCCACGGTCATACTTGGGTACAGGGCATAGTTCTGGAACACCATGGCGATGTCGCGATCCTGCGGCGGCTTGAGCGTGACGTCGACGTCGTTGATGTAGACGTTGCCTTCGTTCACGTGTTCGAGCCCGGCGAGCATGCGCAACGCCGTTGACTTACCCGACCCGGACGGACCGACAAGAACAAGCAATTCGCCATCGCTGATGTCAAGGTCGAGCGCATTGACTGCGGGAATCTCCGTACCGGGATAAATCCGGCTCGCTGCTTCGTAACGCACTTCAGCCATGACGCTGCTCCAGTTGTTCAGGTGAACTTTCAGGGTCGATGTGGGATTGGGAAACGGCGGCGGCGATCATTTGATTGCTCCCATTGCCAGGCCGCGAATCATTCGTTTCTGAGCGACCCAACCGGCAATAACGACAGGGAACGTCGCCAGCACCGATGCGGCGCTTAGTTGGGCAAGGAATTGTCCTTGGAACTTTTGCTGCGAGTTGACCCACACCGGGATCGTCGACGCACCGGTGGGATTCAACTGCACTGCGAGGAAGAACTCGTTCCACGCAAAGATCACGCAGAGCAGCGCAGTTGCTGCCAGTCCGGGCGCAACGATCGGCAGGATGACCTGCCGGATCTGGCCCATCAAGCTGCAGCCGTCGATCTGCGCAGCCTCAATGAGTTCCTTTGGCACTTCAGCGAAGAACGATCGCAACATCCAAACAGCAAGCGGCAGGTTCATACCCGTGTACAAGACGATGAGGACAGTCCGAGTACCCAGCAAATCAAGATCGCGAGCGATGATCCAAATCGGCATGATCGCACCCACGATGGGCAGGAACTTGGTGGAGATGAAGAAGAACAGCACGTCGCGCCACATCCGCATGGGGCGGATAGCAAGGGCATAGGCGGCGGGAACGGCGAGCACCATGACGAAGAACGTTGAGATGATCACCGTCCAGAACGAGTTGGCGAACGCTTCGCCGAAGCTGAGGAGGTTGGTAGCTTCGGTTACGTCTTTGAAGCGATCAAGCGTGGGATCGAAGATCAGCACCGGGCTGGCGTTGGCGACCGCTTCTTCCTTGAAGCCATTCAGCGTCAGCCAGAACAGCGGGAAGAAGAACACCAGGCCGATGATCCATGTCAGGAACGCCAGGATATGGGCCACGACACGGTTCTGGCCGAGGATGGGTTCGGCCTTGGGAGCCCTGGTGAGTAGCGCCATCAGGAATCATCCTCCAGCAGGTTGGACAATACTCGCAACCCAATGTTGGCAAGGATGATCGTCGCGATAACCACAATGACCGAGTACGACGACGCCAGACCGAACCGGTTGCCTCCACCGATCGATCGCCCTGCGATGTAGAAGGGCAGGTTCCTTGCGCCGGGTTGACCGCCGACGATGGCTTCGATGTGGTCGTACACCTGGATGAGGTAGATGGCGCCGAGCAGCGTTCCCAGTTCGAGGAATGGGCGAAGCTGCGGGAAGGTGATCTGACGGAAGATGCCGAAGGTGGTTGCACCGTCGACTCGAGCAGCTTCGAGAACTGACCGGTCCTGGCCCTGCAGCCCGGCAAGCACAATCAACATCATGAACGGACTCCACTGCCACACCAGCACCGTGACAACCGAGGCCAGCGGGTACTTCGTGGCGAATTCGATGGAGTCGACACCGACCTGATTGAGGACCCAGTTGAGCACGCCAAAAGAGGAGTTGAACATCTGCGTCTTCCACATCAAGCCGGCAACGACCGGCATGACCAGGAACGGGGTGATGAGCAGCGTACGAACGAAACCCTGACCGAAGAACTTGCGGTCGAGAAGAATGGCGAGTCCGGTGCCAACGAGTAGCGACAACAGGACAGCCATAACCGTCATCTGGACACTTACCCATGCTGCTTCTCGAAAGAACTTTTCGCTTTCGCCGGCCAGCGAGGTGTAGTTGTCGATACCGATGAACTGACGAGGCTCGACCTTGTCAATCCGCCAGTCGGTCAAGCTGTAGAACAGCGTGAACAGGAACGGGATCTGGGTCACCACGATGGTGAAGATCAGGGCGGGGAGGATGGGCAGCCGCCGTTTCCATCCCTCGCGGCGTTCCAGCCTTTTGACTTCGTCGGAGCGGTCAGTTCTTGTGCCGCGTTCGACAACCGCGTTCGACATGACTCTCTCCCTCCCCTTTACTTCGGTCTAACTGGTGTGCCGGTAGAACTGGTAATCAGAAACAGAACCGGCCGGGCGTACGAGACGCCCGGCCGGACTGCATTTCAGTTATTGCAATTCAGCAAGCGCAGATTAGTTGCTTACTTCTGATGCGATGATGTGGCAGTCGGCCAGCGCATCTTCAACGGTCATCGAGCCAGCGATAGCAGCTGAGAACAGCTGGGTGCACTGGGTACCGACGTCCTGGAACTCGGGAACTCCAACGTACTGCACGCCGGGAAGACCCGGGCGAGTCTGGAGACCAGGCATGTCGATCGGGGCGGCTTCCATGGCATCAAGGGTGCGCTGAGCGAAAGCCGAAGCAGCCTCGAGGTACTCGGGGCGCTCATAGAGCGAGGTCCGGGTGCCCGGAGGAACTGCGCGCCATCCGTCTTCAGCAGCGATGATCTCGTGGTAGTCGGCGTTGGTTGCCCAGTCGATGAACTGCCATGCGGCGTCCCGGTCGCTGGTGCTCACCGGCATGGCGAGAGTCCAGGCCCACAGCCAACCAGATGCGTCGGTTTCCTTGGTGGGAGCCAAAGCGAAGGCGGTGTTTGCCACAACATCTTCCGGGAAGAGGCTGGCCGCAACAGTGGCGTCGTACCACATCGCAACCTTGCCCTCTTCGTAGAGTGTCTTGCACTCGTTGAAGCTGGAGTTGGCAGCATCGTCTTCGCCGGCATCATTGAGAAGGTCAACGTAGAAGTTCAGCGCTTCGGCGAACTCCGGCTGATCGACCTGAGAGGCGCCGATGGAGCCATCTTCGTTCGCCAGCCACCAGGTTCCGCCGAAGGTGTTGAGCACGGTGGTGAAAGCAGCGCCGAGGTCACCCCAGCCGGGCTTACCGCGGAGGCAGATGCCAGCCATTTCGTCGGAGTCGATTTCGCGGGCGATCGCGGCAACTTCGTCCCAGGTCGGAGCGTCCGGCATGTTGTCGATGATGTCCGAGCGGTACATCACGAAGGAGGACTCGGCGTAGAACGGTGAAGCGAAGAGCTGATCGTTGACCGAAAGGCCATTCCGAACGGCCGGGATCAGGTCGTCGATGTCGTACGTGGTGGACGTGGCTGCGAAGCCGTTCAGAGGGACAAGCCATCCGTTGGCGCCGAACTGCGGCGTCTCGTACATACCGATCTGCACAACGTCGAACTGCTCGCCGCCAGCGCCGACGTCACGAGTGGTGACCTCACGCAGCGTCTGCTCGTCGAGCACGGTCAGGTTCACTTCAATACCGGTCTCGGGCGTGAAGTACTCCGCTGCAAGCTCGCCCATGCGGGTGATGTTGTCGTTACCGACGAGAGCGACGTTGATTGAGCGGGCTTCTCCTTCTTCGGACATTGCGGCAGATTCGGCGGCAGCTTCAGCAGCAGCAGCTCTTTCGTCAGCCTCCGCAGCAGCGGCTTGTGCTTCGGCCAGTTGTTCTTCCGCAGCAGCAAGAGCTGCGTCGTCGCCGCCAGCCTCAGCAGCAGCAGCTTGTGCAGCATCGAGGTCAGTCTGCAACTGGTCAGCACGATCTTGCGCGGCCTGCGCGGCTGCATTGGCCTCGTCCACTGCACTGGTATCCACTGTTGCAGTATCGCTGCCACACGCCGTGGCTAGCAATGCAAGCGTGGCGAGCACACCTACCAGGATCTTCCAGAGCTGTGCACCCTGTCGGTCGTTTCGTTTCATTTGAGATTCCCCTCATAACGCCGAACGGCACGCACCGTCCGATTGCTTTGAGCCTGTCTAGTTAGTTTCATGTTGGAATGCAAGCCTTACGGCGGAAGAACCTGCCCGTGTCTCAAAGGTTTTGCGCCTTCGTTTATGTTGGAATCGACCGCGTGACCACAGGAAAATGACGGCGGACCAGGAACTTCGGAAGCACATTCGAGCTCGCTTTATGAGATCGGCCTATTCGGGCCTTATCGGCAACATGGTTGCGGCCCTCATCTGGTCGGTGGGCATGGCGGGCCCCTCCTGCTTGGTCCATCGGCTCAGATGGTGGCTTGCGCTGATGCTGCTCGCCAGCATTTCCATGGCCGTTGCGGTTGGGGTACCTTCGGTCGCAAAGGTTGCCACCCGACATGGCGTGCCTCGCCTCTCCATCCTTGGGCTCGCTTTGGCGGGGGGTCTCTGGGGGATTGCACCGTGGTTGCACCCAGATGCAGGAGGCGACCCGGCGTTTGCCTACGGAACGGGCGCGATCCTGCTCGGGATATGCACCGCATCAATGGTTGCATCGTCGGGGTCGCTGGCTACAACAGCTCCGCTGCTTGTGCCCATCTTCGTGGGACTCACCGCTGCCGCGTTCACGCTCGGGCTGATTGGTGAGGCGTTTGGTCTCATCCTGCTCGCGTTGTTCGCCGGGCCGGCACATGTGCAGGCGGCGCGTGCGATCCAGAAACTTGTCGTCCTGCGCTTCGAAGGAGAATGGGCCGCTCGGGTTGACCCTCTCAGCGGTCTTCTCAATCGGCGCGGAATCGAACATGTTGTATCCGAACGGTCCAGCACCGACCCAGCCTGGGCTTCCATCCAGCTGATCTTCATCGATCTGGACCGGTTCAAAGTTGTCAGGGACGTCTTTGCGCTTCCGTTCGCACTCACAGGTACAACGGTCACGAGTACGTCCATTACGGCGAGCGTCGGCTTGAGCGCAGTGGGCTCCACCAGCGACCTGTACAGGTTGCTCGATCAGGCGGAACGGGCAATGTTCACCGCAAAGCATGAGGGTGGCGACCTCATTCGCCAGGTGTCAGATGTTCCGGCCTCATCTCGCGAGCACATGCGGGTCAATCCCGACTCGTTGCAAATTGATCTCACGTCGCCCGCGATCATCGACATAAGCGAGGGCGCGACCGGCGACGTGGATTCAGTCTCGGAACAACGAGCCTGAATCAGTCCACCGCATCGTCGTGTCGCCAATCAGATAGAAGTTTGCGAGCCGATCACCGGCTGGTCGCTTGATGAGCACCGCGACGTCATCGGCGTTCACAAGCGACGGTGTCGCAAGCTGCAATCCGTAATCGTCGAGTTCCGGATCAGGAACCTGCCTCGCCTCAAAGTCCAGCTTTCCGCGAACGCTGAAGGAGAAAACCACGGTTTCGCCCGGCCGTACAATCTCCGTGAGGGTGTACCGGTTCATTCCGAACGCCCGGGTCGCGCCGGGAGCGGTGGGCATCTCATCCACCCATGCTCCTGTCACCTCATGCGGCGTGTAGATAATGGTCTTGGTCCGGTGCTCCCCGGGCTGGACGTTCTGATATTCAAACCCACGAGCGAACTCACCAACGGAATCGTCCACACGCGATTCGACCATCACGGTGACGAGAGCGTCGATTGAACCGTCGGGGGCAACAGTCGCCTCGTAACTGACGTTGCGAAATGCATATGCGTCAAGTTTGTTCAAGGATGTGTTCGAACTGAGAACTGCCAGGAAGTCTTCACCGGGTTGCTGAGTGAAAATCCGCTGCATGCCAAGCCCGGCGAGTGTTGCGTTTTCGTCTGTGTCAAGGGAAACAACCTGCAAGCGGTTCGAAGCGACAAGGGGCCCGAGGATGTCAACAATCTCGGTTGTTTCCGGAAGCTCGGCTTCAGCGACAGCGTCGATCGCCACGTCGAGCAGGCTGGCGAGATAGTCGTGACGGGCGGTTCCCCCGGTGATCGATCCGTACTGGTCCCGCAACAGAAAGTCGACCACCTCATCTGCAGCCATAGTGGCGGGCGCTCCAGGGAAGAGGTCGGCCTCGGGTACATCGAGCGGGCCGACAATTCGCAACACCGCCTCCATCACGAACGGATCCATGTAGATCACGCCGTCTATGGGGGGACCGTCTGTGGCGGAGATCAGCTGATCCGCTGCCAGAGCAAGGGACGCCGGGTCCGGGATGGACGTCAGGTTTCCCGGCCATCGAGCCGGGTCGGCTGTATCGATGAATGATGGGAACCCTTCGATCTCCATCCCATCCGGAAGTTGGATCGCCAATTCCGCAGCTCGGCTGGTCTGTTCAATCTCGAGGCGGCCATTGTCAACAGTCATGGTTCCGTAGACCGACATCAGGCCGCCAAACTCGCGAGCCTCCGCCGGTTGCCCGAAAATCATCAGGTAGCGGCGGGGTTCGTTCTCGCCGAGAAGCGCCGGAATTGTCTCGGTCGCATCAACCGCCACCGCAGCGGTCTCGGCACCAACTCGCAGCTCGTTGCGTACCTCCTGCAGGGATTCCTGAATGGGCGGAATCAGCCAGGGGCTCCGGGTGCCGTCAAAAGAGGCGGACGCCTTGTTGAGCGCTTTCGCAGCAGTTTGGACCTCCGGCTGAAGCGCCCGTACGGCGTCCAGGTCGATGGCAGCCTCGCCGCTGGCGAACACGTCCAGGTCAACTCCCACAGCAACAGAGGCCAGCTCGTTCATCAACGCAGCACCTGAGCGCGTGGATTCGCGAGCGACGCGAAGATGCTGGCTGGCAACAGGTATGAGCTGGGCAGGAAGCGTGAGTCGCGAAGAAAGGCTCTCCTCCGCATCAAAGAGCAGTTCCGCACCGCTTTGCACCTCTGCAGCCGCTCCGCCGATGGCACCGGCCTCAGCGCGGTCCAGTCCGGCTCTGGCATGCTCCGCGGCATCATCGACGTTCTGCACACTGGACACGATTGCTGGGATGGTGAGCATCAGCGCAACCGGCACCACAAGGCACAACACCCACACCCCGTCTGCAACCACGCGAGCCTCGCGGCGCGGCATGCGGCGCCAGGCGGAGACGCCGAGCACAGCGACAACTGCGGCGACCACAAGGGACGGAAACCCGAAGAACCATGTGGGACGAAGGACGAGCAACGTCGGTGCAAGCATAAGACCGACAACAGCACCAATCAGTCTCCACTCAGGCTGAGGCCGGAACCAACCAACCAGGACCAGCCCGAAGGCGAGCACGCCAGGGATCACCCAGGGCACCCCAGCCAGCATCAAGCCTGGAGCCGCGACGATGGTCCAGGTCAACGGTCCCGACTCTGAGGAAAACCACGTGACCAACGCTCCGAACACAAAGCTGAGGACGGCGTCCCACCACCCAATGCCGGTTGGCGCCGCACCGAGGCTGGCGCAGATGACGCCCGCCAGAACGGCGAGAGGCATAACAGCGCGATATCGAGTGAATGTCGGCACGCGACGGCCGTAGCCGTCAAGAGGTGGAGGTGCGAGCGTCACCACCCGCTGGGTGAGAGTCATATGTTCAGTAGCTGCGCGGCAGCCCGAGGACTCTTTGGGCGATGTAGTTCAGTGTCATCTCCTGGCTGACCGGCGCAATACGTTGCAGCCGCGCCTCACGCCAGTAACGCTCCACCTGATACTCCGTGGCATAGCCAAGGCCGCCATGGGTTTGCACCGCCTGATCGGCGGCGAACCACGATGCCTCAGCCGCCAGATACTTTGCCGTGTTCGCAAACTCTCCTGCGTCCTGGCCGCGGTCATACATATCTGCTGCGACGAGCATCATGTTCCACGCCGCCCGAAGATCCATATGTGCCTTTGCCAGCGGGTGAGAGACCGCCTGGTTCTGCCCAATGGGACGGCCAAACACTTCGCGTTCCTTTGCGTAGCTCACCGCCCGGCTCAGAGCCACCTCCCCAATACCGCAGGCCATACCGGCCAGCAGGATCCGCTCTGCGTTGAGTCCGTGAAGGATGTGATGAAAGCCGCGTCCGCGCTCGCCAACCAGGCGCCAGCCTTCGACCGGCAACTCGTCGTAGGCCACCTCGCACGACGCAACGGCATTGCGTCCAAGCTTCGGGATGGCGGCGATGTCGCAGTAGTCAGGATCAAGGTCCACGAGAAAGAGCGACAGCCCGTTGAACCCCTCCCCTGGTTCGCCATCGGTTCGGGCGAGCAGCAGACAAACCTCGGACTCGAGGGCCTTCGAGGTCCAAATCTTACGACCGGTAATGATGAACCCGCCCATGCCATCTTCAACCGCACGGGTGCTGATTCGACTGGTATCTGTACCTGCGTCAGGCTCAGTCACGCCGAACGCAACATGGAGATCGCCTTTGGCGGCGCGGGGAAGGAACGTGGTTTTGAGCTGATCGTTGCCGAACTTGATGACAGGAGCAAGGCCGAACATGGTGAGATGCAACGCCGTCGAACCGTTCATCGCTGCGCCAGAAGCGGCAACCCTGTTCAGAACCAGGGCGCCTTCAGTGATCCCCTGACCACCGCCGCCAAACTCTTCGGGGATGGCTATACCAACCCAGCCACCCTCGGCCATCTTGTTGTAGAAGTCCCACGGAAATTCGTGCTCCTGATCACAGCGGGACCAGTACGAGTCGCCGAAGTCAGCACACACTCTGTTGACGCCATCGATGATGGCCTCGTGATGCTCCGTGGGCCCCTCAGTCATGGCCCAAAACTAGTCCGTGCGCTCAGCTTTGCGTCACTCGTTCCCCCGATGTGCGGGGGTCGCGCAGCTGCAGCAGGAGCCGTTGCTGGTCTGCTTCGTCCACTTCTCCGACGCGGTCGTGCAGTGCGACAAGACGTGCAATTGCTGCGTGACGTCGGTCGAACGCCCAGCGCTCGTCCCTGGGCAACTGCCTGCGCGACGACACCGCAACCTTGCGGGTGGCAAATGCGTCGATGTCCTTCGGAGGAAGACCGTAGGTCATCGCCATCGTGGGCATCAGTTCTGCGTACTGCTTCGAATCTTTCATTCGCAGCCGTACGACCATTACAGCAGCGGCGAGAAACAGCGCCACGAACACCAGAATGACCAGCCCCATGATTGCGACATCTCCGTCTGGGTTTGTTTCGCTCGGCGAAGCGGCAAGCAACAAGCCATTCCAAAGCGCATGAGTACCGATGGCGAGGAGCAGACCCCACCACGCGGTCCAGAGAGGCTTGCCCTTGCGCACCGCCATACCAATTGCGAGGCCGGTCCACGCGGTGAAGAGTGGGTGGGCAAACGGAGTCATGAGGGCACGACCAGCGAACACTTGAAAGAGGCTGCCATCCTGCGACGCGTAGGCGAAGTAGCCAAAGTCCTCGATGATCGCGAACCCGAGCGCAACCCACCCGGCGTAGACCAGACCATCCATGACGCTGTCGACCTCCTTACGCCGCACCGCCCACACGATTCCGAGGGCTTTGCCGATCTCTTCGCTGATGGGAGCAGAGACGACCGCAGCCCACAACTCGGAGCTGAGCACCGCCACAACCGTGTTGGAAACCAGCCCTATCAGCCCGGCCACAAACCCGCCCCACAGCAATGCGTGCAGGCGCGAGAACCATGGCTCCGGTTCCACTCGGTCCATCCATGCCAGGACCGGCCCGACGAGAAGCATCGGCGCAAAGCCCAGCAGCAGGGCAATCGGCGCACTGAGGCTGGTCCAGATGGCGACCGCCACCGATGGCAGAGCTGCTGCGGTTACCGGCACGCTGGTCCAGGCAGGAAGGCGCGGCTTCTTCGCTGCTTCCTCAGCGGTCAGGTTGTTTCCACCGCTGGGGTTCGAGGTGTGCGCCGTCCACGCGGCGCCGTCCCACCAGCGCCACTGGTTTGGGTGCCACGGGTCTGCCTGCCAACTGGCTGGCGCGCTTACCCAGGTGGACATCGAAGACGAACCTGGGGACGTCGGGAGTATCGGCGTTCGATCCGACGGTGGCGTCGTTGTCACCCCCAGAGTGTGCCGCATTGCAAGACCATCTCCGCTGATGCGTCAGAGCGCGTGCTCGTTCAATGCCGCCAGCACCGGCGTACCACCCCGCATCTCGATTCGGCAGATGCTCGCCTGAGCAATGTACATCCGCCATGTTGCCTCGTCGGACACTCCCAGAGCCCACGCCACCATCGCCTTCATCGGCGACACATGGGAGACCACGACGATGTTGGTCTTCTCTGCCTGTTCCGCGATCTCCGAGACCGCCTCCCGCACCCGAGCGCCCAGTTCCATCAGCGTTTCTCCTCCTGGCGGACGGAAGTCCGGATCGGCCCGCCAGGTAGCCCACGTCTGCGGCGAGACCTCTGCGACCGGTTTTTCTTCCCACTCTCCATAGTCGATCTCGACCAGACGATCTTCGGTTTCAACGGCCATGCGAAGTGCTGCGGCGGTCTGCTGAGCACGGGTGAGAGGACTGGCGATGACGCGGTCGATACCCCTTGGCGTGGAATGGTGAAGGTACGCGGCGGCCGTCTCGGCCTGTTGTTGGCCGTACTCGTCGAGCGGATTGTCGACTCGTCCTTGCAACAGGCCGTCGCGGTTGGCCGTGGTGCGTCCGTGTCGGAGCAGAATCAGCATGTTCGGGTCTCCTTCTCAGCAAGCGTCTCGTGATGAAGTCTCAACACCTGCCGGGCTCGCTTGCACCCATCAGTGTCCGGTCAAGATTGCCCGAGGTCAGGAACTTCTGCCTCCGGGCCGGTTCGGCCAGAGCGAAACGCTTCCACGCCCAGATCAGGATCACCAGACCCACAAGCTCCATCACGACAATCAGTCCAACCGGCGGAAGCGATGGCACATGGTCCGGGTCCAGTGAGGTGCCGAAGCCCGGCCACCAGAACAGACTGGTGAGGCGCCACGAGCCGGCGAAGACCAGGTTGAGGAAGATGCCAATGGCAAACCCCAGCCACTTGCGCTGCACCAACCGCCTCCCACGCGCCCCGACCATGATCACCGTCATCGCCCCAGCGGCGAAGAGCAGTGTGTGCATGGCCCACGGACCTCCCCACAGATGCTCAGCCGTCGGCAGCACTGCGCCAAGCATGACCAGCCGATAGTCGATAGCCGCTGAGCCAAACACGACGACGACAGTGAGGAACGCCAGCCCGGCAAACCAGAAAAACATGAGCGAGACGATGGGTTCAGCGGACGAGGATGCGTTCGCAGGAGTCGCAGGTGAGGATCTCGTCCGGCGCTGCTTTCTTCAGCCGGTCAGCCTCCATGGCAGACATCTTCATGTGGCAGCCGTTGCAGACGCCGCCGGAATATTTCGCAATGCCCACGCCGCCCGTGTCGGCGCTGATGGTCTCAAAACGCTGAAGCAGCTCAGGATCTATCCCGACTGCGGCTTCAGCACGCTTGGATCGTTCAACGTCGAGTTCGGCGTCGATGCCAGCCTCAAGCGCGGCGATCTCCGAGAGCAACTGGGTCAGGGCTGCATTTGTCTTCTCTTCCCGGGCGGCCAATGCCTGCAGCGCCTCGTCAATGGGCTCGGCTGCTTCCATCTGCTCGATGACGTCATCTTCGAGCTTGACTTGATGGCGTTTCAGCGATGCGATCTCGTCCTGCAAAGCCTGCAGTTCCTTCACGCCGGTCACCGTGCCGTTGTAGAGCTTGCCATTCTCGCGTTCGATCTTGGCGACAAGCATGGTCACCTCGCCCTCGATGCTGGTCTGCTCAACACGGATATTTTCCCGCTCCTGGGCCAACGGAGAACGTTCCGAAGCGATGGTCTCGAGCCGCTGATAAGCGGCGTCACGCTTCTCGAGCTCAGGCAGCGATGCGCGCTTGTGGATGAGCTGAGCGATGGTGGTGTCGTGGCCCTGCACGACCAGCAGATCATCGAGTTGCTTCATCGTTGCAAACGACCTCTTCGCGTCTCTTCACGCCAATTCACGTCAGCGTCAGCCCGGCAGGGCCTACGGGAATTGATAGCACCGATCAATCACGCCGTCACCATTCTCGTCCCGACCGTACGGGTACTGCGCATTGCAGCCCGGGGTGATCACGACTTCCTGAGCCTGAACCGGCGGCACCGGTAAGCCAGGCGTCTGCACCTGTCCATCCACCACACCGCCGCCGGTGTTGGAGAAGTTCAGCGGATCAACACAGAAGATGGGCACAGGCTGGCCGAAGTCATCAATGGCCTGAGTATTTCCGCAGACCTGGTAGCCGAACTGAGACGGATCGGGGTAACACGCGTCGGCCTGACCGTTGTTGGTGAGGTCCACGGGGAATTGCGTGGTGTCGATGCACGGATGGTTTGAGCCAAAGGAACCATCATCACGAATGAACTGACCGCCGCCATAGGGCGCGCACTCGTCGAAGGAAATCGGCGTGCGGTCTTCGTGGTACGCGATGTTGAACGCACCCCAGGCTCGGGCCGGATACGAGCCGCCGGTCACCGTGCCGAACTCGCCAACATTGCGCATCTTGATCTGGTTGGTGTCGGGATGCCCCATCCAGATGGCGGTGGCCAGATGCGGGGTGAAACCCACAAACCAGGCGTCACCGAAATCTTCAGTGGTTCCGGTCTTGCCGCCGGCTGGTTGTCCCGGAACCTGGGCAGCGCGGCCGGTGCCTCGCTCCACGTTCGCTTCGAGAACTTCCGTGGCCCAGCAGGCGACGTTGGCATCGATAACGCGCTTCCCGCGCTGCTGATGTTCGTAGATGATGTTGCCTTCAGCGTCCTCGATGCGTTCGATGAAGTACGGGTCATTCCGGATGCCGCCGTTGGCGATGGTTGCGTAGGCCTGCGCCATCTCAAGCGGCGGGACTTCTTCGACGCCAAGCGGCAGAGACGTCACTGCGTCAAGCTTGCGGCTTACTCCGAGCGCGTTCGCAACTTCGACGACCTTGTCGATCCCGACGATGCGCCCGAGGCGAACGTAACCGCAGTTGGAGGAGCTGAGTGTTTGCGCCAGCAGCGACTGCACTGCCCCGGCAGATCCGCCGAAGTTGTTCACGGTGTACACGCCGCCCTCGGCGAACGGATCCGGGAAATTACACGGGCCCACACCCGAAACGCTGTCAGCCGGGCTGTAGCCAGCTTCCAGCGCAGCAATCAACACAAAGGGCTTGAACGACGAACCAGGCTGACGTCCGGGCAGGCGAACAGCAATGTTGTACTCAGAGCCCTCTTCGAAACCGGGTCCGCCGACGATGGCCTTGACTGCGCCAGTGGCGGGTTCAATCGACGCGATGGCCATGGTGAAACCGCGGTCATCATCAGGCAGAGTATCGCGCTGCGCCTGAAGCGCCTTCGCCTGCGCAGTCTGGTCATAGGTGGTGAACACCCGAAGACCGCCGCGGTACACAGCTTCAATCCGATCCTGGGCCGAGTCTCCCAGCGCGAACTTGTCATAGGAAGCCATCTCGGCTTCTCCCAGAAGCAGCTGCAGGACCTGATTGATGTAGTAGTTCTCCTCAACGAGATCCAGGTTCCGCCGCTCCGACGGCAACGCCGTGCGGCGCAGGAAACGAGCTTCATCCTCGGTGATGTGTCCAAGCGTGGCGAGACGGTTGAGCACAACGCTGCGCTGGCGGCCGGCACTTGCGGGACGGTTGATTGGGTCGTACTCGCTGGGGTTCGCAATCATCCCAGCAAGAAGAGCTGCATGCTCCCAATCCAGCTGGTCGGCGTCGATGCCCCAGTAAGTTTCTGCGGCAGCTTGCACGCCGTACGCACCGTTTCCGAAGTACACGGTGTTCAGGTAGAGATTCAGGATCTCGTCCTTGGAACTCTGCTGCTCAAGCTGAATGGCCAGGGAAGCTTCCTCGATCTTGCGGGCCAGCGTCTGCTCGCTCGTGAGCACGAGATTTTTGATCACCTGCTGCGTGATTGTTGAACCACCCTGAGAAATACCGCCAGCGCCCACATTCTCGACCGCAGCGCGAATGGTGGCCTGGACATTCACACCGGGGTGCTCGTAGAACGAAGCGTCTTCGATAGCGAGGACAGCCTGGATGACCTGATCCGACATGTCGTCCAGCTCAGCAAGCTCACGGTTCTCTTCGCCCTGCAGCGTCTGAATCAGTTCGCCGTTGACATCGAACACAAGCGAACGAGTAGCCAGGCTGCGGGTGCTGACGTCAACACCCTCGAACTCAGCAGCCGTCGCAATATCGACAACAGACGGCGCCAGAGCCGTGATCGTTGCGGCAGCGGCCAGGCCGAACATCGCAAGAACGACAATGAGCCGGAAGAAAGCAGACGCAAAACGAACCATACGGGGTCCACGGTACCGGCCCGGCCCCCCAATGTCCGGTCGGTGCGCTGACAGGTCCGCAGAGCTGGGCAAATCTGCCCATGTGACCACTGTCACGGCCAAATCGGATGACTTTGTGATTGTGTTCACGTAATGTGAGAAACATCAAATCCGCTCGTTGATCTCTTTCCCCCCATTGAGACAGCGATTGCGTGAAAGAAACCCCGTCGAACCCCCCCCTCGACGGGGTTTCGTCTTTTTCTCACCACGGCTTGGCGTGCCATCACCGACCGCAGCGAAGAACAGTGTGACCGCTGCGTGCCAACGCTTCTGAGCGAAGCGAAGAACACAGTGTGACCGCTATTCCGTCATGTAGACGCCGTTGTGGCCCAGGCTGTGGGGTGAGGTACTTGACGGGAAGTACGTGAGACCGTGCGGCCCGAGGTCCGTGGGGATGCGGGCTCGAAGGCTGCCGTCCGCGGTGTCAATGACGTAGACCTCGTGGTGATAGCGGCCGGCAATCCAGAACTCGTCGCCCTCGACGTTGAGCTGGCCCATATCCGGGCTGGCTCCCCCGGGCAGGACCCAGGTGTCGAGGATTTCGAGCGTTTCTGTGTCGAGCACCGTGATCGAACCTTCGCCGGTCTGTCGGCCCCGGTTGGACACGAAGATCCGCTCCCGGTCATGGGTCAGCATCAGGCCGTGCGTGCCGACACCTGTCTCGATCCAGTCCAACTCTTCCATGGTGTCACCGTTGATCACGTGGACCCCGCCGAAGCCGATGCCCTGGTTGGCCACCAGCAGCGTGTTGGTGCCAGGCAGACGAAGCACATCAATGGGTTCTCCACCGAGAGCGAGGGGTTCTCCCATGACCACCCAGTTCTCGGTGTCGACCTTGACAACCCGTCCAGAGAACTCGGTGCTGGCAACCAGCCAGGAACCGTCGCGAGCAAAGGCCATGTGGTCCACGCCAGGCCAGGGAATGGACACCTGCGTCTTGAGTTCCCAGGTATCCGGGTCGACGATGTCGAGGCGCCGAAGACGTTCGGCGACCACAATTGCATTCTCTCCGTCCGGCGTGAAGTACAGGTTGTACGGATCGATGACCGGAATGGTTTCGGTGGGTTGGCCTGTGGCTGGATCAATCACCAGCAACGTATTGCCGCCGGTGTTCAGCACATACAACTCTGTCAGGTCCCACGACGGGGTGATGTGGTGCGGAATGGCGTCGGTCTCGTAGGTGGCAATGATCTTGTAGGTCTCCGGATCGATCACCTGCACGGTGTCCGAAAGCGTGTTCGGCACGTAGACCCGTTCCGGGTATTTGCCGATGGCTCCCTCACCCTGCATCAGCGCGTCGATGCGCTCCTGCGCGCTTTGTCCACCCCCATCTTCCTGGCCGTCTTCCAATGTCGGAAGTCCGGTCGCGGCCGGGGCCGCTGCAGTCGCTCCATCATCAACTGGATCTGCGACTTCGGTTTCGACAGCCGATGGGTCGACCGACTCTGTTACTTCGCCACCTCCAGAGTCAGTTGCGGCGACATCCGGGGTGTCAGATTCGCTACTCGTCGCTTCGGTTCGTGTCGTCGATGAACAGCCGGTCGCCAGCAGCGCAAGGGTGACTACGAGCGCGACCCAGATGGTCGATGGATGTCGAAGGTTCACGAGTCCTACAGAGCGTTGGTGTAGAGCACCACGATGGCTATCACAGCGATGACCGCGAAGAAGAATGCAGCCTTCATTGCGCTCTTCATGACGCCCCAGACGAACCCGGCAAAGGCGACAGCTGCGACTATGGCGAGGATGCCAATCAGCATGCGATTTGTCGGGTCAGCCAGAAGATCCGAGGGAACTCGATCGAGCACGTCGCTGGAGAGGCGCTCTTCGAGACGACTCACAACATCGGAGGGGATCTCGTCGATAGTGCCGTCACGGAGATCGTTCAGGACGTCAACAGGAAGCTGCTCGACCACCTCAGGGGGAAGACGCTCAACCATCTCCTGACCCGAAGCATCTGTCTGGAAAGCGGCGGTCGGACGCGAAAGAAACGCTTGCATCTGAATGGAAACGGAGGCGGTCACTGAGGAGTACACGCCCACTACAATACGCGCCCCTTGCCTCTTTTCGGGGGCACACCCCCGCATGCGTGTCCTCGCCTAGGTTGACTGGCGTGGAACTCAAAGACAAGAACATTCTCATCACCGGAGGTGCCAGCGGTATTGGCGCCGCCCTTGCCCGCCGATTCGCGGCCGAGAAACCATCGGGCATGGCACTGGTGGATCTGCATCGCGAAGCTGTGGACGCTGTTGCCAACGAAGTTGGCGCGCTCGCTCTCACGGCTGACGTTGGCCATCAGGAACAGATCGAGGCTGCAGTCCTGGCTGCTGAACGCGAACTCGGTCCGCTGGACCTGTGTGTCTCCAATGCGGGCATCGGCACAGGCGGGGGCGTGGAAGTCAGCACCGAGGCCTGGCAGAAGATTTGGGACGTCAACCTGATGGCCCACGTGCATATGGCACGCGCCGTGGTGCCGATGATGGTCGAGCGGGGCTCCGGCTACCTTCTCAACACGGCGTCAGCAGCTGGTCTGCTCACCCAAATCGGCTCAGCCCCGTACGCCGTTACCAAGGCGGCTGCGGTTTCCTTCGCTGAGTGGCTGGCGATCACCCATGGGCAGGATGGACTGAACGTTTCGGTGCTCTGCCCCCAGGCGGTGAATACGCCGATGATTGCCGGGATGGACAACGGCGGTGTCGCTGGTGTCGACGGGATCATGGAACCCGAGACGCTGGCCGAGGTGGTGGTCGAAGGTTTGCGCGACGAGCGCTTCCTGATTCTGCCGCACCCCGACGTCGAGGAATATGTGCGCCGAAAGGGCGACGACTACGAGCGATGGATCTCCGGAATGCAACGACTCCAGGCTCGCTTCGGCGAAGCCGCCATGTAGCTGCGCCGCTTACCGCCCTGCTCGCACTGTGACCTCCCGTTCCTCATTTCGTCCGGAAGTTCGGCGCGCCCTGCCGGTGATCCTCGCGTTGAAGTTCGCTGGCAACATCGCGAGCCGGATGCTGTTCCCGTTCCTGCCTGCGATTACGAAGGGCACAGGACTGTCTGAGCAGGCGATGGGCGTCATCGTCTTTGGACGGGACCTGACCGGGTTGGCGGCCACAGAGATCGGCCGTCGCACCGTGACCTTCGGCAATCGCCGATCGATGCTGTTGGGCGCAAGTGGGCTGTGCGCCGGTCTCTTCCTTGCTGCGCTCGGCCCCGTCGGCATTGTGATTGGTCTGATCGTGTTCGGCTTTGGTCGCGTGACGATGCAGATTGGCATTCAGTCCTGGATCGGCGACGAAGTTCCCTTTGAGCGTCGGGCCCGAGCCAGTGGCTTGATCGAAACAACATGGGCGGCCGCTGCTTTCATCGGGATCCCCGTCACCGGCGTGCTGATTGAGGCATTCGGTTGGCGTGCAGCGTTCCTCCTGCCGGCTGTTCTTTGCCTGCTGACCGTCACCGCCCTGCTGCGCAATGAGAGTCTGCGCTCATCGGGAGGGCCAGCCCAGCCACACCTGAACTTGCCCGCGTCTGCCACGCCGAAAGTGCAGTGGACAACCAACATGCGTGCCACGATCCTGACGCCTGCCATCCTGCAGGGCGCTGCGATCTTCCTGTTCTTTGGGCACGGGTTCTGGTTGGAGGACACCTACGACTTTGATGCGAGCGCCATAGGTTTCGCCGTGGTCGCGGTTGGGGCGGCCGAGTTGGTTGCGTCGCTCGGCTCATCAGCCATCACCGACCGCATCGGCAAGCGCGTCTCCATCCTGGCCGGGACGATGATCATGACGCTCGGTACGGTCGCACTCGGACTCGTGGACCGTCCGCCCCTTGTGATTGGGCTGGGACTGCTGGTGGTGATCTTCTTTGGCTTTGAGTTCGCAATCGTGTCGACCATCCCGCTCATTGCCGAGCTGTCGCCAAACGCTCGCGCTCACCTCATCGGCTATGCCGTGGGCACCACCACTGTTGCCAAGGCTCTCGCCGGCCTTGCTTCCGGGTTCCTCTTCGGGTGGAACGGTTTCGGGGCGCTCATCGTTGCGTCTGTCATCGCCTCTGTGAGCGCCTTCGCCCTGACGCTCACCGCCATCCACGAACCCCGGATCGTCATGGACCAACACTAGATCCGCCGACTGCAGGGTGATGATGCCGGAAATGCTGGACGTACGGATCTACTTCTTTCGAGCCTGCTTCTCGCGTCGCTGGCGGCCGAGGTCGGCGAGCTCCGCGGCGTTGTCCTCACCGATGCGCATGTAGTTTGATCGCCAATCTTCTGAGCCCCAGTCAAGATCCAGTTGCTGCGTGGTGCGCGGCGCTCCTGCCGTCTCCACCAACCGCAGCGCGGCCTCAAGCACACTGGCCTGCTCGCTGGTCTTGCCCGGCTGTCCCATTGGGTTCCCGAGGGGATAGTCCACAAAAACAAAGCGGGGTACGCCAGCGATCTCAACAATGTCGCGGGCGCTCCCCACAATCACGGTCGCAATGCCATTGGCCTCAAGGTGTCTCGCTACCAGACTCACGGTCTGATGACAGACCGGTCAAAGAGGAACAAGAATCGCAACGTCCACGCTGTCTTCGTTGCACCACTCCAGAACCTGCTCTGCGTCGGCCCGGGTGCGGCTTTGGGAGTAGTTGGTGGGCACGCCGTAGAACCGTTCACCCATCGATCCAATGCGGTTGCCCGCAAGCGCTTCGAGGCCGGCAAGTGGGAGAAAGCTGGCCACATCGTCGGTGTGGGTGGCGTCCTTGTCCCACGACAGATCCTTCGTGAACATGGCATCGGGAACCGGCAGGCTGTCCTGCGCGTACACCTTCTTCGGAGCCTCGAACACCGCTGGGTAGGCCGTCGTGACAACAGCAACCGTGGATTCGGCCAGAGGCTTCGCCAGCGGCGTCCAGGGCACCGTTGGATAGCTGGCCCACATGTATGGCGTGGTATAGCCATGGGCCGCGTAGTACTCGCGTGATTTGTCGATGTAACTCACCGAGCGGCGAAACGCACGCGGTGTGCTCGAACCGGTGGCTGGTGTATCCGTGTCTGCCATGGCTTCACGGTAGATGAGTTGGTGGGTGACCCGGCGCAGAAGGGCTGCAGATACTGCTCGACTCAGCTCCTTGACCTCATCGACAAGTATGTTGCGATGCTTCGGGTTCGGCCATCTCATATGCCCGCCCCTCGCTCGCCTCTACCGTCGATATCCGCATGGACGAACTCCCAGATGTTGGGCGCCCAGATTCCCACGCGATCCCCGGCGGCCACTCCCCATCCAGCAAGCGCAACAGCGACCCGATGAATCTCGGCCCGAACCTCGTGTCAGTTCCAGCCCAGGTCGCCCTGCACCAACGCTTCCGCATCGCCAAAAGGCACAGCGGGCCAGTCGATAAGCACCGGAATCGTGTCGTAGGGCGACTGCTGCCTATCCCGGAGGTAGCTGCTCGCTCGTGTCGTCATGATCCATGGCGTGATCGTAGACTCGCCTCATGAGCGAGATCAGCATCGAAGCAATTGAGAAGGAAGTCAATGCGTTCATTGACGCCAACTGGGACGAAGAGATGTCCGTGGGAGCATGGTGGGACCTGGTCTTCGACGCTCGCCTGTCTCACACAATGCTCGCCGAGAACGCGTACGGGCGCGGCTGGAGCCGACCTCAAGCGCAGACAGTCGGACGAGTCTTTGCCGAGCACAACGTGCTGTCACCGCCGCCCGGACTCGGCTTCATGCTCGCCGCTCCCACCATCGCCGAACACGGCAGCCAGGACCAGATCGACCGTTACATCCCACAGATCCTGAACGGCCGCGAGGCCTGGTGCCAGCTCTTCTCCGAGCCCGGAGCTGGCTCGGACCTGGCAGCCATGGCGGCCAGGGCCGAGGAGGACGGCGACGAATTCCACGTCACCGGGCAGAAGGTATGGACGTCGCAGGGCCAATCCGCCGACATGGGCATGCTCGTTGCCCGCACTGACCCGGACGCCCCGAAGCACGCCGGTCTCACTTACTTCGCCATCGAGATGGATCAAAAGGGCGTGGACGTTCGTCCGCTCAAGGAGATGACCGGTCACGCATTCTTCAACGAGGTGTTCATGGACAACGCCATCGTCACGAAAGACTCCATGATTGGTGATCGCGGCAACGGCTGGCGTGTGGCCAACACCACCCTTATGCATGAGCGGGCCAGTATCGGCGCCGGCGGCCACGGGGCCCCTGCTGCCTTCCCGGGAAGTATTGCCAACCAATTCGATTCTCCAGTGAGCAAGTTCATCAACCGGGGCGACAAGTCCAAGTCCCGCCTCCGCGCTGTTCCCGGCGTGGGCATGAAGAACTTCCAGCGTTACAAGGAACTCGCAACGAAGATGGGCGTGGAATCAGACCCGCTCGTCCGCCAGGAAATGACCAGGCTCTACAGCCGGTTGATGGTCAATCGCCTCAACACGCAACGGGCCCGCCAGAAGAGCCAGCGCACCGGTGGCGAGCCGAACATCGCAAAGCTGCACGACGCCGCGTTGCATCATCAGTTCCGTGAGGTTGGCATGGCCATCATCGGCGCTGACGGCATGCTCGCTCCCGAAGGCACCACGACGGATCCATACGTGGCCATGATGACCACCTTCTCCCCCGGGCCGTCCATCTACGGCGGCACCAACGAGATTCAAAAGAACATCATTGGTGAGCGCGTTCTGGGACTTCCCAAGGAGCCGGGTCCGGACAAGAGCACGCCCTTCTCGGAGCTTCCCAGGAATTGACAAGGACATTCACTCGGCTCCGCGAATACGGACGTCTGCAGGACGCAGCGTGCGCGGTGTCAGACACACCATTACAAGTTGCGGGCCGGATAGTCCGGATCAGGTCAGATGCGTTTCGAAGAGTGCCATGGTCTTCGTCCAACTGGTCTCGGCGGCAAGCTGGTGGTAGCTGGCGTAACCGGGCCAGCTGTATCCATGGTCTGCGCCTTCGAAGATGGCCAGCTCCACGTGATCAAGCGGATCGACCACGTCGAAGAAGGGTTGATGCATCTCGATGGACTGGACGGTGTCGGCCGTACCAATCCCGATGTAGAGCGGCACCGAGAGCGCCCCGGCAGTTTCGTTCGGTGGATTCGGTGCATCCGTGAGGAATGACGGATGCCACATGGCACCAGCGCCAAACAGTTCCGGCATGCGCGTGATGCTGCGATAGACGGCCCTGGCACCCAGGCAGAAGCCGATGGTGCCGATCTTCTTTGCAGCAGGAAGATCGAGTGCGGCAAGAGCAACATCAAGATCGTGCTGAATCTCTTCGTCGGTCAGGCTTTGAAGGTGGCCCCACATCTGCTCGCGAAGCTCAGGCTTTTCCTCAACCTGCCAGGGCTCGAACCCGATGAGTCGACCGCGGCGGTGGTACAGATCAGGCGTGGCAACACGGAAACCGGCGTCAACCAGCTTCTCCATGAACTCGTGAGTGGCGTTGCGAATGCCGGGACCGTCATGAAAGATGATGATGGTCGGCCATCCACCTGCGGGCGGGCTACCGCCAGGGTGCTTGTGCAACATCGCCATTGGTCCGTCGTCGGTGTCGAGTTCGATGGTCTCCGCGTGCATCTCTGAATCGCTCATGGTTCGACGATAGACGTGATTCACCGTCGCTGTAGTGTGGGGCCATGAGCGACACACAGACCCTCTCCCCCGAAGATGCTGACGCGTTCCGCACCGAATGCCGAGAGTTCCTGGAGGAACATGCCACCGGGATCGCGCGGGACAAGCACGATCCGCGTGACGAACTGTCGATGGCTGCATGCAAGAAGTTCCAGACGGCATTGCACGCCGCAGGACTGGCCGGGTTGAGCCACCCAAAGCAATTCGGTGGCCAGGGTCTCACTCGGGAGCACGAAAAAATCTGGCGCGAGGAGTACGCGAACCACCCCGACATGACGTTTCAGTTCACTATCAGTCACGGCATGTGCCTGCCGATGCTGGCCGAATACGGAACCGATGAGCAGCGCGAAAAGTACATGCCCACAAACATCAGCGGCGAAGATGTCTGGTGCCAAATGTTTTCTGAACCCGGCGCCGGGTCCGACGTTGCGAGCCTGCAGTCAAAAGCTGAACTCGACGGCGACGAGTGGATCATCAACGGCCAGAAGGTCTGGACCACGCTCGCCCACGTCTGCTCCTGGGGCATCGTCATCGCCCGCACCAACCCTGAGGCTGTGAAGCACGCAGGCATCTCCATGTTCATCATCGACATGGACAACCCCGGGATCGAGATCCGCCCAATTCACCAGATTGACGGCGGCATGCACTTCAACGAGGTGTTCTTCACCGACGCTCGTGTTCCAAAGGAGAACCTCCTCGGCGATTTGAACAACGGCTGGCGCATGGCCACCGCCATGCTCATGTATGAGCGCGTAGCCATCGGCACCGGAAGTTCCAGCGGTGTGTCTCATCCGCACACCGATCGTCTCACCAGGATCGCAACGAAAAACGGCACGATTACAGATCCGGTCGTCCGCCAGAACCTGATGCGTCTGTACTCCATGGAGATCGCAAAGTCGCTCGTGTCGATGCGCACTCGTGCTGAGCTCAAGGCCGGCAAGACGCCCGGTCCGGGAGGCTCGCTTGGCAAGCTCGCCGGCTCCAACATCATGTGGTACCTCAGAGAGATCGCGCATGAAGTTGTCGGCCCGGAGATGGGAGCATGGGAAGCCGAAGGCGACCTTGGCTATCTCTGGTCCCAGACAATGCTCAGTTCGTTCATGGCCAGCATCGCCGGCGGAACAGACGAGATTCAGAAGAACATCATTGGTGACCGCGTGCTCGGTCTCCCCCGCGAACCCTCCGTCGACAAGGGCGTGGCCTTTCGCGATCTCAAGGTCGGAACCCAGGCCTGATGAGCAGCCCCGTCGAAGTTCGTTCGAAGAACGAGGTACTTGAAGAGTTCATCGCGCTGGACGGGTCCCGCGTGGTGGACGTCGGCAGCGGTGCTGGCGAGTCGGTCCGGTGGATGCGGCGCAAAGGTGCAGATGCAATCGGTATCGAATGCGGCCCCGCCATGCAGAAGCTCGCATTGGAAGCTGACCCGGACAACCCTGATGCGTACCTTGACGGCGTGGGCCAGAACATCCCGGTGGAGACCGGCACGGCCGACGCAGTGATCTTCAATTACTCGCTTCACCATGTACCTGAGGACGAGATGGTCAACGCGTTGAAGGAAGCTCATCGGATTCTTCGCTCCGGTGGTCAGTTGCTGGTGATGGAACCCATCCCCCGCGGTCCCGGCTTCGAGGTCTTCAAGCTCGTGGACGACGAGACGTACGTTCGCAGCAAGGCGCAGGAAGCCTTACAAAAAGCGGACAGCATCGGTTTCGAGCAGAATGCACACATGAACTTCACCAGTGACTACGCGTTCAAGGACGCCGACGCCGCTGCAGAGAACGCGGTTGGTATCGATCCAACCCGGGCAACGAAGATGGAACAACACCGCACCGAGTTCTTCGAGCGCTTCCATCACTTCGGCCGTGAAGAATCCCACGGGTGGGTCTTCACCCAGGAGAACGACGTGAAGGTGTACACCAAGCGCTGATTGCGTTACCAGTTCTCCCACTGAGTGACGCAGTCTGGGCTCTCGACCTCGCCAAGAGACCCGCCGAGATCCTCGGCGACGGACCCATCCCCGACACCACGTTCGCCGAACTCGCTGTCAAGCGAGCTCTACCTGTTCTGGTTGGCCAACCAACTGCGGTGCTTGAAGACTGCCTTCCGGGCTGACTTCGCGAGCGCTTTGTCGGATACGTGCTCCCCAGCTGCCTCAAGGACAACAAGCGTTTCGGGCTGGTTGTGGTGCCACAATTCCTCGATCAGGTCTCCATGAACCTCCCTGACCGCGCCCTGAAACAGACCATCGAAGAGCTCCGGCTCTTCTGCTGCTGTGCTGAGAGTGTCGACCAACGGTGTGAGATCAATGAAAGCCCCAACCTCGTCGAGCGTGGCCAAACCATGTTCAAGGAGAAATCCAGCCACATAAGCTGCGGCCTGCGTGTCCAGAAGTTGTCGCACACAGTGTTCTATGGCCGCAGGATCGCCGAGTGAACCAAGCAGATCAAAGGCCACCAAACGTGCCGCAGCCGAGTTTTCAGCGGCGGCGCCCATGCGCGCCATGGCTGCATCGACGATGGCCTGGGCCCGGGCCGCCACGGGCTGGTCGACTCGCCACTGCGAGATCGCTGCGGGAACGCCCATGCCCGAACAGACCATGTCGATGAGCTGTTCTGCTGACGCTTCCTCAACCGACCCGATCGTCTCGAAGGAGTAGCCGGCGTCTTCCACGTACTTTGGCAACACGAATCGGCCCAGCTCAGTCAGGGAGATTTCGCCGCCGAGCTGTTGTGTCCGGGTGCCGCCCACAGACTGATCAGGGCGGTGCTCCCAGACAAGGAGACCAAAGCGCTCGAGCCCAACAAACAATTCACTGAGCAGTCCGGGCATCATCGAGCCGAGCACCGTTTCGGACAACTCTGACTGGGATGCGAAGAACGACACCGCCTCCTGGCCGGTCTCCAGGATGTACTGCACAGCCACCGATTCGCCCTCGATGAGGCACGGACTCAGCCAATGAGGAACCCCGTCATCGATCAGAAAGCGGAAACCAACAGACGATTCGGTGCAGGCTGCATCCATGGCAAGAAACCCCTCATCGAGGACGCTGTCACAGAGCATCACAGCCTTCTCGGTCACGGAGAGATCGAACCAGCCGGGTTCGGGATTGATCTTTGTCTTGAGCCGGCACGTCGCCCCGATGACTTCGGTGAGATCATCGACCAACGTCAACCAGCGCAAGTCAAGACTGGTACCGATCCGTTTCTCCGCATCACCATCAAGGTCGCCTGTCTCCATCTCGGCCACCAGCGCCCTGGCGTCGGCAAGCTTTATGTTTCCGGTGCTGGTGAGGGCAATGCCGCGATGCTGATCGGCATAGCGAAGAAAGGCGTCGACCATACGAACAACCTCGCAACTCTCTGCGGCTCGTTCGACCGCAGCCGGGCTGGGCGGAACGAAAGCGAAAGGCAGCGGAACGCCACGCGCTGGCTGATCGGTGATCTGCTTGCGCACTTCGAACGGAAGTTCGTTGAACGCCGCTGTGCGCTCGTCAAGCAGTTCCTGAAGCTCCTCCATTGAGACATCGCCAGACTGCATCAATTCGGCCAAATCCGGAAGCTGCCGGCCGGCGCTGTCGGACAGAGGCGCAGTCAGCAATGACTTGCCAAGTCCAAAGTTCTCATCGGACCCGAGTTCCTCCTCCACCTCCGGCGCGATAGTCGAGATGTGGGATATGAGCGCTGCCGCCCAGCCAAAACCTGCGTCCACCTCTTCGGCTGTCACCAGATACTCAATGAGGTGGCTGATGCTGGCACAAATCTCAGGCGCCTCAGCCGGTCCACCCAGATAGTTGCGCGGTAGCCAACCAAGAAGATAGTCATCCATGTCTCGCGTGGTGATCGTCTGCACCGAGGCGGCTCGGTGCTCGAAGTTCCAGTCCAGGAACGTCTCCATGTGCGCTCGGACTATCGGGACAGAACCCGTGAGTTTCTGCGTCCCATCTGCAACGCGGTCAAGGAGCGCATCGCGAGCTCGCTCGAAGGTCTGCAGGTCATCGGCATTGAGATCGAACTTCATCTGTCAATTCTTGCTGAGCACAGCCGCAGCTTCCAGTTCAGGACCAAATGCCCGGCATGGTTCCCATCGACGATGGCTTCGGGCACATCAGACGATGGGAGGGTCAACATGGTTGGGGGCCGTCGGATTGAGGCGCTCGGCGAGGAACTCGGTGGTCTGTCGCCACGCCACCGCTTCGGCCCTGGCATCGAACGACGGGTTACCTTCCTCGGCAAATCCGTGCCCCACACCACGGTGATGCTCAAACCGAAAGTCGAGTCCGGCCTGTTTGAAGCGCAGGCCGAGATCGGCCACCTCAAAGTCTGACACGACAGTGTCATCGGCTGCGAAATGGCAGAGAACATCTGCTGAAGCATCGGCCATATCGATGCTCTGGGTGCCATAGAACCCCACCACGGCGCTGAACATGTCTGCCATCCGAGCGCCAAGCCACAGACCCCACGAGGTACCCGCCGAATAGCCGACAAGCCCCATGGGCCGGTCCGGGTAAGCCGTGGCTCGCTGCAAGATTCGTGCTGAGGACTGGATGAGCGACGCCGCAACGTTGGTATCGAGGCTGGCGAGTGCATCCCACGCCTCGTCATCGGTCTCAGAGACCTCGCCGTCAAGAAAGTCCGGAGCCAGAACGGTGTAGCCCAGATCGGCCAGTCGATTGCACTGGTTGCGAGCCGCCTTGTTCAAACCCCACGCAGAGTGCAGAAACAGCACACCCGGTCCAGGTCCGGAAAGCGGCGCAATGAAGTAGCCCGTGCCGGGCGGCGGCGTTGAACTCATCGTGGCACTCTAATAGCGAGCGCTTTGCTCACGGCGGTCGAAAGATGCGCCAGAATGTGAACACCACAAAGGAGAACGTCATGTCTGGACCAGTCCATTTCATTGCCCACTTCACTGTCACGGACGCTGATAGGTATCGCGTCTATGAGAAGGGCTTCTTTCCGATCCTGAAGAAGCACGGCGGCAAATTCCTCACCTATGACGACAACCCGACCGTCCTGGAAGGCAACCGTGCTGACGGCCGAACCGTCATCATTGAATGGGAGTCCGAAGATCAGCTGATGGCCTGGTGGGAAGATCCCGAGTACGTGGAGCTCGCCAAACATCGTCACGCAGGGACCGACACGCACTCGGTGAGCATCATCCACGGCGTTCCGGCCCGCTGAGAATGCTGCAATGAGCCAGGCCGACGGGACACACCCAGACGAGAGCCAGCCGGACCTCAGCACGGTCGACTTCCACTTCGACGTCATGTGCCCCTACGCGTACCAAACCGCGAAGTGGATTCGCGATGTCCGCCGCCAGAACGGCATCACGATCAACTGGAAGTTCTTCAGCCTCGAAGAGGTAAACCGGGTCGAAGGCAGGAAGCACCCGTGGGAACGCGACTGGTCATACGGCTGGTCCATGATGCGTATCGGCGCCATCCTGCGGCGCACGAGCATGGATGACCTTGACCGCTGGTATGAACGCAGCGGCCGAGCGCTGCATGAAGAAGGCATGCGCCCCCACAACCCCGACGTTGCTCGGCATCTCCTCAAAGAACTGGATTTGGATCCAACCATCGTCGATCAGAGCATCGCCGACCAAAGCACCCACGATGAGATCCGAACAGAGCATGACCGGGTGATGAACGCAGGAGGGTACGGCGTACCAACCCTGTTCTTCGGCGACCACTGCCTGTTCGGCCCGGTCCTTATCCATCCACCGATGGGTGAAGCCGCTCTCCGACTCTGGAACGCCACCACGGCATGGGTCGAATTTCCGCATCTCTACGAACTGCAGCAGCCAAAGACCAAAGCTGCCCACGAGGCCATCACGGAAACATTCCGGCCCTACATCGAGGCCAGGGACTGGGTGAGTATCAACCGAGGCGAAGTGATCGAGTTCGGATCCGGGACGGCCACAGAGGCCGTCGACACCGGAGCAGAGCCATCAGCGAGCCCGTTCGCTGGGGAAAGAACCACCCGTCGTGGTTTCTCAACCTGAGGGCGACACCCCGGGCGAAGATCAAGGGGCAGACCACCAGCTTCTGGAGCGATGTCGAGACGCTGGACGTCCAAGCTGAGCGCGCAGAGCCGACAATCCGCTGGTCTCTGCCACGCCGCCACGCCTTCGGCTGACTTTTGAGACCTTAACCAGAGACTGGGGGCTGATACTCAGCCTTTGCTGGCGCCGACCGAAAGGCCGGAGATGAACTGCTTGCGGAGTGCGATATATATCAGCACGGTCGGGATGACGACCATCAACGAGCCAGCCGCAACGAGGTTGTCGTCCGTGAAGAACTCACCGCTCAGGTTGCGCAGCGACGACGTTATGGGCAGATTGTCGCCCTTCTGAATGAGAGCGACCGCCCAGAAGTAGTCGTTGTAGATCCAGGCGAACTCAAGCGTGGCCAGCGCTGCCAGAGCAGGCCGGGTCAGCGGCAGGATGATCTGCCAGTATTGGCGCCACAGCGACGCCCCGTCCACCATCGCTGCCTCGTTCAGCTCTTTCGGCAGTGTCTTCATATAATTGCTGAGGACGAACGTGCAGAAGCCACTCTGGAATGCCACGTGAATGAGAATGAGCCCAATCAGAGAGCCTCGCAGCTCGCCGCTGTCAGACAGCAGTGGGATGGTCGGTATCGGAACACGGTTGTAGATCTCGAAGAGCGGAATGATGATCGCCTGCTGCGGCAGCAGATTTCCCGCAGTGAACAACATGAGCAGCGCAATGTTAAACCGCCACGAGTAACGACTCACGGCAAACGCGACCATGGATGAGAACCACAGGACAAGAAACAGTGCCGGGATCACCACGATGAAGGTGACGGTCCAGTGCCGCACGAAGTTGCCGCGACCCCAGGCGTCGCGGAAGTTGTCCAGGTTCAGCGTGTCGGGGAAGGAAAAGAAGCCCTGGGTGGACGTTTCGGCATACGGACGGAACGAGGAGACGACCATGCCAGCGATGGGCAGAATCCAGACGATGACCATGGCTGACAGGAAGAGCTGAGCGAAGATCCGTGATCGGCGTGTGGAGATCACGCCTCTTCCTCCTTGAAGGTCGATCGCAAATACCAGACTACGAATGCGAAGCACAGCGCCAACAAAATAGTGGCGTAGGCAGACCCTCGACCGAGGTTGGACGACTCACCGGATGTCGCTTCGGTAACCAGGAGTGACAACACGTCGGTTCCCGTCGGATTGTTGAGCACGTCCACGATGTCGAATACACGCAGTCCGGTGATGACGGTGATGACCATGATCACCACGTTTACCGGCCGCAAGGACGGAGCGATCACCTTTCGGAACGCCTGCCACTCAGTGGCGCCATCAATGCCCGCTGCCTCGCGCATCGACGGGTCGACACTCTTCAGACCGGCCAGGTACAGCACCATAATGTAGCCAACATGCTGCCAGATCAACGGCGCTATGAGCGCGAGGAAGTTGCGAGAAAGGCCGTAGTTCTCCGTCAGTTGGATGACAAAGTCTGAGTTACCCAACCAGTCGATCTGGTTGCCCTCGGCTGTTCGGCCAAGCGCAGTATTGAGAAGGCCCTGACGCGGGGAATAGATTACGCTCTTCCAAATAAAGCCGACCACTGCCAGCGACAGAACGACTGGGAAATACAGCAGGCTCTGATAGATGGTGGTGCCGCGCAGGTTCTTGTCGAGCAGGTAGGCAATGAACATCCCCAACGGTGTTGCGATGACAAACAGGAAAAACAGCACCCAGAGGTTGTTGAGAACGGCTTCGTAGAAGTCCTTCTCAAACACCGTGAAGATCTGCTGGTAGTTCTTGAGCCCACGCCAGGAGATACGGGACAGGCTGAACCCGTTCCATTTCGTGAAGGACAGTCCCAGGCTGAATATCGCAGGAACCCAGATCAGGCTGACGTGCAGAAACGTGGGGACGCCAACCATGGCGACCAGGACCCTGCGGTCACGACCGGTCATAAGCGAGTAGCGCCGCCCACTCTTGCTGGGACTGGGCCGCGCCTCGCTTACATCTTCGGCTTGGTTCGAATCAACTGTTGAAGTCGTCAAAGATTGCGACCTTCTGGTCTTCAAGGTCTGTGAGCAGGCCATCGACCTTGCTCGGGTCTTCGATGAACTCAGCGAACATGTCGCCGCACTTGCCGGCAAAGTCCGGGATGGTGTCGCGATCGAGGAACTGGGAGATGCCTGTTGCTGCGTTTGCGAACTCGGCCGACTTCTTCTGCAGAGCGTTGTAGGTGCTGGTGTCAGCCTCAGATGAGGACGCTACGACGGAAGGGTCTTCTGACAGGTAGGCGTTCTGCGCTTCCTTGGTGGACATGAACAGGAGAAGCTCCTTGGCCGCTGCCGGGTTCGACGGATCAGCAATCATCTGGAAGCCGTCGATCGGGGCATCAAGCGCTGATGCGCCAACGGACGAGTCAATCTCCGGGAAGTTGAAGAAGTCCATCTTGTCAGCGAGCTCTTCCGAATGGCTCGCCTCGAACGTGCCGAGCAGGTGCATGCCTGCGGTGCCGTCCTGAAGGGCCTGCGCGCCTTCCTGCCAGGTGCGACCGTTGGCGCCTTCCTGGTGGAAGGGAAGCAGTTCTTCCCATGCGGTAAAGACATTCTTCACGCGTGCATCGGTCCAGCTTTCGTCGCCGCCCATGAGGTCGACGTGGAAGTCGTAGCCGTTGATGCGCATGTTGAGGATGTCGAAGGTTCCCATGATCGGCCATTTGCCGTCATTGGCGAACGCAAACGGGGTGATCCCATCGCTCTGCATCCTGCCAGCAAGCGCCTTGAGCTCATCCATGGTCTGCGGCTCGGTGTATCCCATCTCTGAGAACACGTCCTTGTTGTAGTTCACCGCCCACGTGTAGTAACTCGTCGGCATGAAGTACTGTTTGCCATCAGAAGCGGTGGAGGCAGTCTTGAATCCTTCACCGAGTCCACTGACCGAATCCCACACATCGCTGATGTCGCCAAGTTGGCCCTGGTCAGCGAAGAACTTGTTTCTGAATCCAGCGAACCATGCGAGGACATCATCTTCGCCGGCCTTGAGGATGTTGGTGATGTTCTCCTGGTAGGTGTTGTGGTCGAGGGTGTTGATCGTTGCGCTGATCTCCGAGTTCTGAGCCATGAACGCATCCACTATGGCCTTGAGGCCAGCCTGGGGCGCAGCGTCAGATGCGTTGGAGCCGATGGTCAGCGCGCCGGACGAGCTGCCAAGTGCGACACCACCGTCTCCGCACGCTGCGAGTACACCGCCGCCGAGTGCGACTGTGGCGGCAGCAGCGACACTCCCCTTGAGCAGGGAGCGTCTGCTTATGTGGGCTGACCACTCACTGGGTGCTGGATAACCGCTGTTGGACATGGTGTTTCCCCTCTTATCAAGGCTCAACTTGCGGCCCTGAACGATGCGCGGCTCATGAACAGCGCCGCTGTCTGTTACTGAACAGTAGACCGAAACAAGAAGCCGTGCTGGCTACCCACCCAGAGCGTGAATACGAGTTCGGCCCTAGCTGGGGGCGTGGACCTCGCTGTAGGTGTCCCGCAGTTCGCGTTTGAGAATCTTGCCCGAGGCGTTGCGTGGGATCACATCGGTGAACTCCACAAGCTTCACCGACTTGAACGCAGCGAGCTTGCCGCTGGTGAATTCCATGATGTCCTCGGCGGAGACTTCTTCGCCTTCCTTTGCAACTACGACAGCGAGGGGTGACTCACCCCACTTCGCAGAAGGCACCCCAATCACGCCAGCGTCGGCGATCTGAGGGTGACCCATGAGCACGTTCTCGATCTCCGCCGGGTACACATTCTCCCCACCGGAAATGAGCATGTCCTTGACGCGGTCAACAATGGTCACGAAGCCGTCCTTGTCCATCACTGCGACGTCTCCCGTATGGAGCCAGCCTTCCCTGATGGTTTCGGCCGTGGCTTCGGGACGGTTCCAGTAGCCGAGCATGATGTGGGGTCCGGCGACGAGTACTTCACCCGACTCGCCGGGGTCTACGTCTGAGCCGTCTTCGCGCACCACTCGCACATCGGTGTGGAAGAACGAGCGGCCGGTGGAGCCGGCTCGGGTGACCGCATCGTCACCAGCAATGAGGCATGCGGGGCCGGCGGTTTCAGTGAGACCGTAGACCTGATTGATTTCTATACCCATGGCCTGATACGTCTCAATGAGACTGACCGGGACCGGCGCTGCGCCACTCATAATCCATCGGAGTGAGGAACCGTCGTGCACCTCGGGGTCGCGAACGAGCAACATGAACTGGAGCATCGCTGGCACCATCAGCGTGGTGGTGATCTTCTCTTCGTCGATGACCTTCCAGGATTCGCCGGGGTCGAACGAGCGCAGGATCACGATGGTCAGTCCGCCATAGACAGTGGACAGCACTGGGGTGAGTGCGCCCACGTGGAACATCGGCAGAGAGTTGAGGAAGCGGTCATCACCGCGAAAGTCTGAAGATGCCACGTTCGTGCAGAGCGCATAGAACATGGTGTTGTGGCTGTGCATCACGCCCTTTGGCAGGCCGGTTGTGCCGGAGGTGTACATGATGAACAGCAGGTCATCGTCACCGCCGCCGATGTCCGGCTCGTCGGTGGACTGCGCTCCCATCCATTCGTCAAAGTCCTTGGCGAATCCTGCGGTTTCGCCGCCAACCTGAATCCACTCACGGATGTGGGTTTTGTCTCCCCGGCTCTGCAACTCCGCAACAACCTCAGCGAAGTCACTTGAGAAGACAAGGACGCTTACTCCGGCGTCGGCCAGGATGAACTCGAGTTCGTCCGCCACCAGACGCCAGTTGAGCGGCACGTTGACCGCGCCGATCTTGCCTGCGGCAAAGAACGTCTCCATGAACTCCACGCCGTTCATCACCAGAAGGCCAACTCGGTCGCCGGTCTTGACACCGATGTCGGTCAACCCGTTCGCCACCTGGTTGGAGCGTTCGTTGCTCTCCTGGAACGTGAAGCGGCGCCCGCTGAAGGGTTCCACCGCGCATTCCTTGCCAGGGTCGCGCTTGGCTCGACGGGTCAGAAATTCGCCAACGTTGATGGTCATGGATCCCCCAGATCTCGGTCGGCCCGATTTGGGGCGCCGCACACATGAAGTCCGAGTGTACGTGGCCTGGATTCACAACTTGTAACGGTGTGTCTGACACCGCGCACCTGAGGGGGACGTCAGATCTTGCCGTCGTGGACGAGGGTTGCTCCTGCATGGCCGGTTCGGATCATCCAAACCGTGGCGAGCACACCAACCAGCACGACCAGAACGGACGCAACCGTGCCCGCCGCGACACCTGCATTTCCGCCGGCATTTCCGCCGGCATTTCCGCCGCGAATTCCTCGGCGCTCCTGCACACGGCCCATGCCAACAGCGAGAAGCGACACCACCAGAAAGACGAAGACGAAAAGCACTGTCTGGTCGCCAAGGTCTTGGTGATGGGACCGGTCGATCGTGAACTGCTCGTTGAGCGCTTCGTCAAACGCCTCACCGGAGAGCTTCGCTGCCATCGATGTCACGAAGGTGACCAGCGCCGTGGCCAGAAGAAGAAGTCCGGATCCACCTCGCGACGATGGACGCAGCAGATACACCAGCGCAAGCAGCAGGGCGAGCGGCATGAACACCACGGGGGCATGCACCATAAGCGGGTGGGCGGGCAGTCCGAAGAGCGTTTCCATAGGCGACAAGCTACGTCACGATGGTGACAGGCTCAACAGCCAACAACGTGCCCTCTGCGTCAAAGGTTGCTCGCCAGTAATCGCCGGGAGCGAGCTCCACCGGCCAGTTCATTGCTCCCCGTCCTGCGATCGCGCCGGTGGATGCCACGAGCCCTGCACCGTCAAGACGCAGCGTCGCCCGGTCCGCCGTTGCCTCGAACACGCCCACGCTCAGCGCCGCGTCCGACTTACTGACAAAGGCCCAGGTCTGCAATCCGGGGCGGATCACATTCGGTCCGGACAATCCCTCTTCGGTAAGTCCGAACACCACCGGTGCGCCAACCACTGCAGGAGCAGCGTTGATGGGGGCTGTATCCGGAGTGGGAGTCGGCGGCACCGTTACCTCCACACCCTGATCAGCCACCTTGGTGGGAACAGCTGTGGGCGCAGACTCCGTGCCCGCCTGCGCCACAAATACCACGGCGGTGGAGGTGGCAGCTGGACGAGGCTGGATGCGCGCACCAAGAACGCTGGCCCGTTCACCTTCGCCGCCGCCTGAGCCCTGACCGAAGAACAGCAGCCCGAGCACCATGACCATGGTCAACGCCACAGCGGCGCCAATCCGGTTCACGTCCAGCCTCGTCACGTTGCGAACGTACCAGGAGAAGAGGATGCATTTCCCGGACAACCGCCATCTTCGAGACAAAACAGGGCTGCCAGACTCCTCCGCTACGGTGTATCCCATGACTGCACCAACGGGTCAAACCGCCGCGGTGATCTTCGACAAGGACGGGACACTTCTGGACTTCCACGCATCGTGGGACGCGGCAATTGGTGCGGTGCTCGATGCCCTGACCGGGGCCGACACGGAAGCCAGGAAAGCCGTGGCCAACGAGCTCGGCTATGACCTGGCAAACCGGCGCGTGCTGCCGGGTTCGCCCATCATCGCGGAAAGCAACGAGCACATCATCGGCCTTGCCGAACCCCACGTCGCACATCTTGTCGAGGGATCTCTCGAAGATCGCTTCAACGAGTTGGTGGGCCAGGTTGGAGTGACAATGGTGAGTGCCGCGGAGGGCGCTCAGGGGCTACTGATGGCGCTTGCTCAGAGCAGCCGGGCAGTGGGGCTCGCTACAAACGATGGGGAGGGCATCGCCCGGGCACAGCTGGATCATCTGGGTTGGACCGGCTACTTCGACGCAATCGTGGGCTACGACTCTGGTTTCGGGGCGAAACCAGCTCCGGGAATGGTCGTTGGCTGTGCCAATCTTCTTCAGGTGGACCCGACGTCTTCGATGATGGTGGGCGACTCGCCTCATGATCTGATTGCGGCTCGGGATGCCGGAGCCATGGCTGTTCTCGTCGGCGAGAACGCGGAAGCGCTACCGCACGCAGACCTGCAGGTCGCCTCGCTCTCTGACCTGGGTCGTCATCTCGGGCTCTGACCCTGCCGGTGGTTCTCGTACCGCAGAAGATTCTGGGCTCCCATTGCGGCTGTGGGCCCAAAGGCCCAAGACCGGTGCACGCTTTGGGGTTAACTGCTCAAGGCGTGGGACCCCGCGCCGATAGCCAGACCATGCAACGTGTATCACGCATCCTGATCATCCTCGCGGCACTCTCACTCTTCGCTTCGGCGTGTGGCGGCTCGAGCACCCAAAGCGCATCGGACGCACCGGACGGCGCCGAAACCGAGACCCGTATCGATGGTTCCGAATCTGACGATTCCGATACGGGCGACGCAGCACCAGAAGAGCTGGCCAAGCGGGAGCCCCTGGGCCTGCTTGACGATGCGATTGCCGATGAGTCCGCCGTGGAACGCGATGGTGACACCAGCTCCACTGAAGACGCCAGTGATGAAGACGCCAGCTCCACTGAAGACGCCAGTGATGAGGGGATCATCCTGAACAGTGGTGTGATCGAAGAACCAATCGGCGTCGCCGTCAACGAAGCCGCAACCTGCGTGACAACAGCGCTGGACGCATCGCCTGAACTGCGTGAGGCATGGGACGACATTCTCCGAGACGATGCCGCCAGCCTGCCCGACGACAGCGCAGCCGTCATGGATCCAATTCTGGAGTGCGTCACGTTCGGTTCGGTCGTAGCTGACGTGATCGAACGTGAAGACGGCGTGACCCTCTCAGACTCCTCAGTCGGCTGCATCGACGACGCCGTCTCCGGACGCGAGGACCTACTGGTAAGTCTCATCGGCGATGACGCCTCGGGTGCCATCGACGAAGACCTTCTTGTCGCCATGGTCCGCTGCGTCAGCGACGAGGAACTCACAGCCCTCATGGGCTGAGCAAACCCGAGCCCTCACGAGCCAGGCAGTTGTTCTGGGGCTAGGCAGCTGGCCTGGCCGGCTTGGGTTCCTTCGGGAGACCAAGAACCATTTCGCCCAGGATGTTTCGCTGCACCTGAGAAGTCCCGGCGTAGATGGTGCCGGCCCGTGCGTTGTAGAACGCACCCAGCCACGATGCCGACTCGTTCGCCGAACCAGCGAGGTCCGCATGGAACGACGTACCAGCTTCGGGGCCGGACACGACCATCGCATCAGCGCCCAACACGTCGAGCGCAAGCTCGGTGACGCGCCGGTGATACTCCGACCAGTACAGCTTGAACGCAGACTCTCCGGGGCCGGGATGAGCGCCGCGCACGAAGCCGGTCAGCGACTGCAGACCCTGAAAGCGCATGACCTCCACGTCGATGTATGCCTGGGCAAGTCGTTGACGAGCGGCCGGATCGCTCGTGGCACCCTTTTCGGCGGCCAACTCGAACAACTTGTCGACCTCGGCGCGAAACATGATGGGCATCGTCGCTGCCGCTTCGCCGCGCTCGAATCCAAGCAGCGTCATGGCCACTGCCCAGCCACCGTTCACCTCTCCAATAACGTTCTCCTTCGGGCACCGAGCGTCGGTGAAGAAGCTCTCGTTGAAGTCAGACTCACCGGACATCATCTCGATGGGCCGAAGCTCAACACCAGGCTGCTCCATGGGAACGAGGAGGAACGAGATACCTCGATGGCGCGGTGCATCCGGGTCAGTCCGGCACAGGACAAACATCCAGTTGGCGAACTGACCAGCCGAAGTCCAGATCTTCTGGCCGTTGATGACCCACTCATCACCATCGAGCACGGCTTTGCAGCCGAGGTTTGCGAGGTCAGAGCCTGCGTCAGGCTCGGAGTAGCCCTGGCACCAGACGTCTTCCCCGGCCAGGAGGCGCGGCAGAAAGTGCGCCTTTTGTTCGTCTGTTCCCCACATGAGAATGGTGTTGCCGACCATGCCGATGCTGAAGGCGTCGTTGGAGCCTCCGGTTGGCGCTCCGGCCTTTTGAAACTCTTCAGCCACAATGACCTGCTCCAAGCTTGTGAGACCCCCGCCGCCATACTCATGCGGCCACGATGGAGCCAGTAGGCGATGTTCGGCCAGAATCTGGCGCCAGTCGAGCATGAACGGACGCTGCTCCTCCGCCGCCAGAGCGCCGATTCCCCTCCAGTCCGAGGGCAGATGTTCAGCCAGGAACGCCTGGGTCTTCTCGCGGAAGGCTTCGGCTTCTGGGGAGTAAGTGGGATCCATGCGTCCACGGTACGACAGTCGGTAGTGATTTGAGACACCCCGCATGCTGTACCTTTGGTTTGTGCCCAACCTTGATCACAACCTTCATGCGAACGTCGAGCCCATCGATGGCCGTTCCGCACGAAGGGAGAAGAATCGAAGGGCAGTGGTCGAAGCTCTGTTGCAGTGCTACGACGACGGCATGTTGAAGCCCAGCGTTGCTGACATCGCGGAGCGTTCCGGTGTTTCTCACCGCAGCGTGTTCCGCTACTTCGATGACATGGACGAACTGTCCCGAGCCGCCATCGCCCTCGGGCACGAACGCTATGACCCGATGAGCCGCATCCACGAGATCGGCAACGGTCCACTTGACGTGCGTATCGAGCGCATTGTTGAGCAACGCATCACGCTGTTCAAGGCCATGGAGGGTCCGGCTCGAGCCGTACGCATCGTGGCTCCGCTCTCCCCTGTTGTGATGTCCGACCTCATCCGCTGGCGCCTGTTTCTTCGGGCTCAGCTTCGGCGCCAGTTTGCCGCAGAACTCCGGGTGGTGCCTTCGGTTGAGGCGCAACAGCTCATCAGCGCACTCGATGTGTTGTGCTCATTTGAGACGTGGATGCTGATGCGCGACGACCACAACCTCACGCAGGATCAGATGAAGCTGAATATGGCCTTCTCGCTGCGCCGAATGCTCCAACCCTGCAGCATCCCGGACACCGGCACCGCTCTGTAACCGTCGACCGACTCAGGCGCAGCGTCAGGTACCGCTGGTTTCTTCACCGGTCGTCTCATCAGCGCTGTCGCGAATGCGCTGACTGAGTCGGTCAAACATCGCCCAGATCAAAATGCCGCCAAGGGCAATGGAAATGCCGAGTGCCACCAGAAACAGCGGTGACCGGCTCGAACCGTCATCCTGGCCCGGAAACACCTGCTGGGCCGTGAGCGACTCCGGCAACGGCCGCATTGGGGCACTGTTTGCGTCGATGTCGAAGGTAACGGTCGCTCCCACCGGGTCGCCGTCCGCCGAGATGACCTGGTAGCGCACGACGTATCGACCGACAGCTGTTTCTGGTTCGCTCAGCGTCATCAAAACGTTACCGGTGCGACGCGAAGAGATGAGGCCGGTGAGCGTGCGTCCATCTGGCGTGTCAATCTCCACTTCGGGGAATGTGACCGTTTCGTTGAATTGGAATTCCAGTGTCTGAACGGGCACTCCGTAGACCGCTGCCGGCTCTGGGACAGACCCCAGCAGCTCCGCATCGGCACTCGCCGCAGGAATGCCAACAAGGAGCATCGTCAACACGGCCAGGCAGGCCAGAAGCAGCTTCCAGACAAGAGTCGCCTCCAAGCCGGGGAACATCTTCAAGCCATGGAGCGTGACGCTGGACTGGGAGCAGGACTGCTGAGCCATTATCGCATCGTAGGACAGCCGCTCGCCGATACGGGCGGCGCCGGATGCCGTCTTCTCGGTGGGGCCAGTATCAGTGTCAGAACCAGTATCAGTGTCAGAACGCGAGTCAGATCCAGAGTCAGAATCAGGGTCGCCGGGTCGGTGTGCATCCGTGGCTACACCGATTGCCGCAAGAATAGCGACGGCAACAATGCCATCAAGCCAGTAGTGGTTTCCCGTTACCACGACAACCCACATCGTGAGCAGTGCGTGGACCACACCAAGCCAGCGCACCCAGCGCTGTTCCACCGAGAACATGGCCCACCCAATCAACGCCGCCCAACCAACGTGGATGGATGGCATGGCCTGCAGCTGACCTGACAGCGACTCTCCGGCACTCTGATAGACCGACTGGCCGTACAGGTGCGGAGTGTCGACCAGTCCAAACTCGGGCATTAGTCGCGGCGGCGCCAGCGGGAGCAACTGCACCGCTACGCACACGAGTGTGGAGGCCGCCAGGGTGTTGCGCCACCGTCCGTAGCGACCACGGTGCCGAAAGAACAACCACACCAGGAACACGCCCATGAACGGGACGTGCGCCCCGCCGTAATAGAGGTTCGCAGCCTGTACCAACCAACTGGTTCCGAGAATCATCTGCTGCCAGTCAGCCTCCGACGGCAGTCCAAGCGTTCGCTCCAGATCCCACAACCAGTCGGCGCGCTGGTAGGCGCCCTCGGGGTGGATCACCGAGATTCGACCAGCGATTCGCCAGGCTGTGTAGAGCAGGGACAGCACGGCCGTCTCCTGCAACACGCTGTGCGAGCGAGGATGCGTTTTTCGCACGGCCAGGGCCATGCCGCCACATACGACGGTCAACGCGACCGCCCAGTACCACTCGAGCCACATGGCGCAATCAGTCGGACAAGCCGCTGATCAACTGCTCGACCACCGTCCCGACTGTTGCACTGCTGTCGCCTTCGCACGCGCTCACTGCCAATCCCCGAAGTCCCATGTCTTCTGCCTCGTTCGCGCTCAGATCCAGGTCCCCGGACGATGCGGCAACTTCCTGACTCTGGGCGCCGCTATCGAGCCCGATGAAGGTCTGGCACGCCATGGTCGAACCGCCGGAGCCGCCGCACGAAGCAAGGACCATGGCGAGAGCGAGAACGAGGACCAACAGACGGCGCATGAAGGCACGATAGAGCGCGCGAAGACCACATTGCGGGCATGAGCTGTTGCGGCCTGTCGGGGCGATTCAACTTTGAGATCCGTTGGGGTGGGCGTGCGCGCGCAATCAGCGACTAGTGTTGCGCCTGCGGTCGGATGTCGGTCGCAAAGACAATTCAGGGGGAACGTCTTATGGCCGCTGCTGGCTCGATTCTCGGCAATGCTGTTGCTCGCAAGGAAGACCCGGGTCTGTTGACCGGGTCCAATCAGTACGTGGATGACCTCAAGGTCACCAACTCGGCGCAGATCATCTTCGTGCGGTCGCCCATGGCGCACGGCACCATCAAGTCCGTCGACGTCAGTGATGCCGAAGGCATGCCCGGTGTCATAAAGATCTACACCGCAGCCAACACGAACCTTCCCGACATCAACCAGTTCCCAATGATGCCTGCCACCTTCGACCGGCCCGCCATTTGCGGCGACAAGGTTCGCTTCGTCGGCGACATCATTGCGGTCGTCGTGGCAGAGAACCTCAGCCAGGGCATTGATGCGGCCAACATGGTGTTCGGCGACATTGACCCACTCGACGCTGTCATCGATCTGGAAACTGCGGCCGGTGCCGCCAAGCTCTTCGACGAAGCTGAGAACAACGTCTGCTTTGCCACGGCCTTTCCGCTCGATGAAGAGGGCAACCAGACAGAGCCCAACGCGTTGGACGGCTCGGACTTCGTTGGTGAAGTGAAGATGGTCACCCAGCGTCTCGCTGGTGCACCGATGGAGCCGAACGGCTGTGTCGCAAACCCTGTTGAAGGCAAGATGGATGTCTGGGTCTCCCACCAGGCTCCGCACAGCATGCACGAACCCATGGCCGCTCTCCTGGGCATGGAAAAAGAAATGGTTCGCATCGTCACGCCATGGGTTGGTGGTGGCTTCGGCCCCAAGGCTGCGTTCTACAACGAGTACTTCCTCACCGCCATGGCTGCCAAGGATCTTGGTCGTGCCGTTACGTGGACCGAAATCCGCTCCGAGAACATGGTCTCCATGGTTCACGGTCGCGCCATGGTCATGGAAGCCAAGCTTGGCATCAAGAGCGACGGCACCTTCACTGGCATGGAAGCCAACGTCATAGCCGACGCGGGCGCGTATCCCGCCCTGGGCGCCATCCTGCCAATGCTCACCCAGCTCCTCGCTCCGGCCGTCTACACGGTTCCGAAGCTCAAGTTCAACGCCATCACGGTACTGACCACAACCACAAGCATCGGCGCGTATCGCGGTGCTGGACGGCCTGAGGCCACCCAACTCATCGAACGTGCCATTGACGTGGCAGCAGCCGGTATCGGCATGGACCCCGCTGAGGTGCGTCGCAAGAACTTCCTTCCCGCGGCGGATTTCCCGCTCACGACCATTACCGGTGCGAATTACGACTCCGGAGAATACGAGAAGGCACTCGACGCAGCACTTGAAGCTTCCGGCTACAGCCAGCTGCGAGCCGATCAGGCGGCCCGCCGCGAATCCGGCGATGTGAAGCAACTCGGCATCGGCATCGGCAGCTACGTTGAGGTCACTGCTCCTCTGGGCCTCCACGTCGAGTACTCAAAGGTCGAGGTGCACGAAGACGGCACCGCATCGATGTACGTCGGAACCAGCGCCCACGGCCAGGGTCACGACACGGCCTTCTCCATGCTTGTCAGTGAGCAGCTTGGCATTCCAATGGACAAGATCAAGCATGTCCAGTCCGACACCGACGCCGTGCGCAGCGGTGTGGGCACTATGGGCTCTCGTTCGTTGCAGACCGCCGGATCCGGCGTGTATGTCGCTGCGGAGCATGTGCTGAACAAAGCCAAAGAACTCGCAGCCCACCTGCTTGAGGCAAGTGTGGACGACATTGAGAAGACCGGTGACGGTCTCGGGGTGGCTGGTGTGCCCACCTCGGCTCTTTCGTGGAGCGATCTGGCCAGGGCCGCAGCCGACGACGCCCGTCGCCCCGATGGCATGGACGCCGGTCTTGAATTTGAGCACGACTGGGACCAGGGTGACTCCACCTTCCCGTTTGGCACGCACGTTTCGGTCGTTGAAGTCGACACCGACACCGGAGGCGTCGAAATTCTTCGCCACATTGCGGTTGATGACTGCGGCACGATCCTCAACCCCATGCTGGTCCGGGGCCAGCAGCACGGCGGTATCGCCCAGGGCGTCGCCCAGGTGTTGTTCGAGCACGTGCAATACGACGAACTCGGCAACCCTCAGACCGCAAACCTCATGGACTATCTCGTGCCCTCCGCAGCCGAGCTGCCAAGTTTCGAGGCCAGCAACACCGAGACTGCAAGTCCCCGCAACCCCATCGGAGCCAAGGGTGTGGGCGAGTCCGGCACCATCGGCTCAACCCCGGCGCTTCATAACGCGGTGGTCGACGCCGTCGCCCACCTGGGTGTGCAACACATCGACATGCCCTGCACCCCGCAGGCAATCTTCGAAGCCATCCAGGCTGCCCAGTAGCAACACTGCCCGGTAGCAACACTGCCCAGTAGCAACACTGCTGAACAACCACTGCAGGAAAACCAACTGCAGTTGCAACAACCCTGGAATCGGGCGTTCGCTTCTCACGGAGCGGGCGCCCGGTCCCGTTTTGGTCGCCTGCAGAACCCTCGACCTCCGTCTCAACCTCCCAGGTTGTTCGAGTCAGCTCAGAAACTCCTGAGTTCCTGTCCCCCGCTGGTGGCCGGTCATGCGTGTTACTGATGTGGTACCGCTCACCTCACCTGCGCTCAGCAGGCGCGCAGACACTGCATCGACCAAGATGCGTGCGATGACTCGCGACCCCACACCCGTCGACGGGCAGTTCCACGAACCCTTCGATGCCTACTACCGCCGTGACTATCGCCAGCTTGTTGGCCTCGCCTACGTCCTCACCGGTTCGCAGTGGGCGGCCGAAGATCTCGCGCACGAAGCGTTGACTGTTGCGCACAGCCAATGGTCCAGGGTCTCCGGGTATGACGATCCTGGCGCCTGGGTTCGACGGGTGATGGTGAACAAGAACACCAGCCGCTTCCGGAAATTGCGTTCCGAAACAAAAGCACTGACTCGACTTGGCGGCCGTCGAGCAGAAGTCATTGCTCCCTCGGAGGCGTCGCACGAAGTGTGGGCCGCCGTGCGTGCTCTTCCCGAACGACAGGGGCAGGCAGTGGCGCTGTTCTACTGGGAAGACCGAACCGTCGCCGAGATCGCTGACATTCTCGGCTGCGGCACCGAGACCGTGAAAACGCATCTGTCCCGAGGCCGCAACGCGTTGAGCGAGCGACTGGGCGAACGGAAGGACTGGGCATGACCTCTGACGAGACCGACAGCACCAACGGCACCGACAGCTCCAACGGGACCGGCAGCACCAACGGGACCGGCAGCACCAACGCGACCGGCAGCACCAACGCGACGGGGTTCGGCGAGCCCGCGCGTGCGCCCGAGTCGGTTGAAGACCGGATGCAGAGTGCCGTGCTTGAACTGCTTGCCGACGTGTCGCAACTCGACGTAGCCGCCTTCGGGTCGCGGCGCCAACCAATTCGCTGGTTGGCGGCTGCCGCGATTCTGGCTGTCGTCGCGGTCGGCTCCCTGGCCGTGTTGCGCAATGCCAGCACCGCCGAAACCGTGGTGACTGCCACGCGTCCCGGTACCAGCGTTGCCGAAGCCACCGACCTGCCCGCTACCACCGCTCCCCCAACGGCAGTGCCCTCTGCGGCGGCTCAACCCACAGCCAGCGAGCCAACTGAGACGTCGGCTGGCAAGATCCGGACCGGCATGTTCACCGCGAACACGGACGGCGTAATCACGGTGCCATCACCACTGACATCAGCGTGGAACGCGGACGAAACCCGTCTACTTCTGTATCGCACCCGCTCTGACAACGGTGGCCACGTGATCTTCGACACCGCAACTGGCGCCGAGCTCCGCGTGCTCGACATCAACCCACCGGACATCGAGCAGGTCTACTGGAGCCCGACCGACCCAGCCCTCATCTATGTGCTCGAATCCGCCGAGATGATTGCGGTGCACGTCGAATCAGGTCAACGCACCGTGGTTCACAGGTTTAACGGGTGCGATGAGGTCAACTCAGGGAAAATCCCGGTTGCTCCATCGTCGACCGGCACCTTCGGGCTCCTGTGCCACACTGCCAGCGACGTGACAGCGGTGAGCTTCAACGTCACTGACGGCACCGAACGACGAACGCCGACCCGGAGCGACGAGGCACCAAAACCGAGTCTGTCGGGCATGTTCTTCACGAATTGGAACGCCGACGGATCTGTTGCGGTACTCGACGCAGACCTGGAGCCCACCGGGGTGGTTCTGGAGATGAGGGACAACAGCTTTGTATTCGCCCGGGACGGCGCTGGTAACGAGGTCACGATCAGCGCCCAATTCGATGGCGAATGGGTCGGGTCGGTTGTGGCCATGCCACTTGATGGTTCTGCGCCCAGTGTGATCATTGGGCCGGATACGGGTTTCGGGTATCCGCTGACCGGCACGCATCTGAGCGCGGCGACCAGCGCTGCGCTGGTGTCGTTCACCACGTCCGGTGGGTCGAGTGGTCTCGAACTGGCCGGAACCGTGGCGGCAGTCGACCTGGCCTCAGGCGAGCTTCGTTCTTTCGGTCCCCATGACTCCGCCGGCGCATTCGGCTATTGGTCCACTCCCTTCATCTCGATGAGTCCGACCGGGCGGTTCCTGGTGTTGTCAAGCGACAACGGCAGTGACGCTGTCAACTCCCGCATCGTTCGGGTGGTCATCCCCGGCGCCTGATTCGCCTCGCCTACACCATCCATCCACGTCACAACCGTTCAGGACCATGCAATGAAACGACACTGCGCGTTCGTTTTTGGAAAGTTCAGCACCGCAAAGCCCAGCTCCAGATTCGACTTCCTCCGACTGGCTCTCGCCGCCCTGGCCTGTGCCGGCATAGTGTTCGCCACGCCATCGCCCGTCCCGATGACGACGAGCCTGGTCTTCGGTTACGACGAGACGCTGCCCCAGAGCACTTGGACCCGACCGGGACTTTACGACTCCTACGACGACCCGGCCTACGGCACGTCGGTGACTCGAATTTCAAGTGCCGATGGCACCCGGTTCAACCGAAATACCTACAGCCGTCGACAGGCTGAGAATGCGGATGGAAGCCGCTTTATGACCTACCACGGGACAGCGTCCTACCGCATCTACAACCAGGCAGACGGCACCCTTGTTCGCACCCTCGACATCCACCCCGATGCCGAACCACAATGGCACCCGACCAACCCTGAACTGGTGCGCCATATTGGCGGACCGAACTCTGCTGTTGGAGATCTGCGACTGCGCGAGGTCAACGTTGAAACGGGCGGGTCCACCGTAGTTGCGAATCTGACCACCCGGCTTGGCGACATCTTTCCGGGCGCGTTGTATCTCAAGGACCGAGCCGAAGGTTCACCCAGCGCCGACGGCTCCCGCTATGCGTGGCTCGTCTACAACACCGCCGAAGACGTCATCGGCCTCATCAGTTACGACCTCTCCACCGACACCATCCTTGGCACGCTTGCGGTCTCGGACTTCCCCGACGCCGGCCCCATCGACGCGCTTTCGATGTCTCCTACCGGCGACTACGTCGTGACGCAGCAGAGCAACGCCACGTTTGTCTTCAACGATGACATGACAAATCGTCGGCTGCTCTTTGCTGGTGCAGAACACAGCGACATTGCCCTCAACACTGACGGACGCGATGCGTACGTGTACATCGACTTCACCTCTGGACCGAACGCCGGCTGGCTGATGAGCATCGATCTCGACACATTGGGCGAGAAACGAGTCTTCAACATCTACCGCGACAATCTGACGTCGCTCCACGTGTCCGGCAAGGGTTACGACAAGCCGGGCTGGGTCATTGTGTCCACCTACAACTGTCGCCAGGTTGCGTGGACGTGCGACAAGGTGATGGCCGTCGAACTTCTCCCCAACGGGCGAGTGCTGAACCTTGCGCACACCTACAACTGCGGTGACAACTACTGGACCGAAACCCACGCGGTTCCGAATCGCGACGTCACCCGTGTCTACTTCAACACCGACAGCGGCTCGTGCGGCATCGACGCCGAAGTCATGCGCATCGACGTGCCACCGTTCAGCTGACGGGCTGCTGGGCCGGGGCCGCGCCGACCTGGACGGTGGGGGTGTCGCTGAACGACGCACCGCCGGTCAGGTCAGTGAGGCGACAGTGACCTGGACCATGGTGTCGCCGTAGGAAGCACCGCCGCCCATGTCGGTGCGCGCTGCGCTGGTGAGGTCGTTGACGGTGACGCCGTCAACGTGGTCCAGCGACCACCAGCCCCAGGGGACCGAGACAATGCCCGGACGCAGGCGGTCGGAGATCTGAGCGGGCAGCGTCAGCGCGGCGCGCCCATTGCGCACGGTAACCGTGTCGCCATCCTGTATGCCGCGGTCCGCCGCATCGTTCGCGTTGATGGCGAGGGTCGGAGAGGCCTCGCGGTCGCGGTGCCCGGCCATGCCTGAGTAGGTCGAGTTCAGGAAGCGGGTCTGCTGTTTCGGACTCACCAACTGCAGCGGGAACTCAGAGTTGGTGTCAGCGTCTCCAAGCGTCTCGGGAGCAGACGTGTAGTCAGGCAGCACCGAGAGACCCAGATCGGCCAGAGCCGGGTTGACCAGCTCCGCCTTGCCGCTTGCCGTGGCAAATCCGCCGTCTGCGTACGGCATAAGCTCCTCGGTGCCAGTAATACGGACGAACCCCTGCGAACGAAGCTCGTCGAGATCCACGCCAACGAGCACCATCTCAATCAGCTCTTCATCCGTCTTCGAGAAGATGGCATCGTCAAAGCCAAACGCTCTGGCGAGCCGACGCCACAGTTCCGTGTTCGGCACTGCCTCGCCGACCGGCTCAGCTGCCTTGTGGTTGTACCCAAGCCAGAGGTGCCCCCAGGACGGGACCACGTCGTACTGTTCGAGCTGCGTTGCCGCCGGGAACACAACATCAGCAAAGCGAGCGGTATCGGTCATGAACTGCTCGGAGACCACCGTGAAAAGATCATCGCGTGCCAGACCCCGACGGGTGGCGCCTGCGTTGGGAATCGACACCACCGGATTGCCGCCCCACACGAACAGCGCCTCGATAGCGTCGTCGCCCTCCGCGCACAGGAGGTCGCCGATGTCGTTCTGGTTCAGCTCGCGGCGAGGCTGCGGGCTGAGTTCGTCGGCATCAAAGACAGCGAGGTCAACATCGTGCATCTCCTGCCATGAGCCCACGCTGCGGGCCACGCCGCCACCGAGGTGCCGCCATGAACCTGTCAGCACCGGCAGGCAATTGAGCGTGCGATAAAACATGCCACCGGCGCGGTGGTGCTCGCCACCAATCAGTGTGCGGATGAATGCCGGCTTGGCCCGGCCATACGCCCGAGCCAGTTCGACGATGTCTGTGGCATCAAGACCGGTGACTTCAGCCGCACGTTCCGGCGTCCAATCACCAACATGCTCGGCGAGTTCTTCGAAACCAAGCGCGTGAGCGTCGATGTACTCGCGATCGATCATCTCCTCGTTGATCAATACGTGCATCATCGCAAGCATGAGAGCAACGTCGGTGCCTGGCAACGGCTGAAGGAACCAGTCTGCAGCATCAGCGGTGAGGGTGCGTATCGGGTCGATACACACGATTCGAGCACCAGCGCTTCGCGCCTCTTCGACATAGGACCAGAGGTGGCGGTTCGTCAGGCGCGTGTTTGTGGCCCACAGGATCACGAGCTCTGCGTGTACAACGTTCAGCGGGTCGGCCCCCCGACCGCCCGGCCCGTATGTCGCTGCAGCACCCACGCCGGCTGCGACGCCGCACACACTGCCCACCATCTTCGCTGCGCCAAGCCGGGCGAAGAGCGTGCGATCAAGTGAGGATGCCTGGATGGCTCCCTGCGTGCCAGCGCTGAACCAGGGAAAGATGCGATAGCCGTGGCCGTCGTCGACGATTGGCTGGATGTGGCTGACCACTTCGGTGATGGCCTCACTCCATGTCGCTTCGCGGAACTCACCAGCGCCTTTCGCTCCGATGCGAATGAGGGGTGTGGTGAGGCGCTCCGGGTTGTAGGTGCGGTCGACGAACCTGTTGACCTTGGGGCACAACTCGCCCTGCGAATACGGATGACTGGGGTTGCCGCGAAGCTTGACAACCACGGAGTCCTGCACGGTGGCAACCCACCCGCACGAATCCGGGCAATCGTGATGACAGGTGCCAAGCACTGTCTGCGTCGAACCCACCGTGTCTTCCATGACTGAAGTCTGCCAGCCTGACGGCCCAGCCGAAAGGGCTTTCATCGCGCTCACAAAGCGGGACCGACCAGCAGCGAATGCTGCGGTAGCGTTCTTCATGCCCGTGATTTCGGGCACTGGGGGAATCATGGATCTTCAAGGACGCACTGTCGTTGTGACCGGCGGCTCGCAAGGTATTGGTGAGCAACTGGCCGACGGCTTCGCATCAGCTGGCGCAACGGTGCTGGTGGTGGCGCGCTCAGCCGAGAAACTTGCAGTGATAGCCGACCGCATTGGCGGTCATTGGTTGGTAGCTGACCTCAGCACCGCTGAAGGCGTGGACGGTTTGGTCGCGTCGTGTATCGACAGGCTCGGCCACATCGATGTGTGGGTCAACAACGCCGGGCTGGAAACGTCGGATGGTTTCGTTGACACCAATCGAGACTTGATCCGCACCGTCGCCCGCCTCAACTTCGAAGCTCCCATGATGCTCACCCGTGATGTGGCCGCGCACATGGCCGAGCGAGGCAGCGGTCACATCGTTCAAATGAGTTCCGTCGCAGGTGCCATCCCGTTCCCGGGGCTCGCCGCGTACTCCGGCACGAAGGCCGGGCTCACCCATCTCACCGAAACCGTCCGACTCGAACTTGCGGGTACTGGCATCAACTTCACCGTCGTCGCTCCCGGGCCGGTGGACACCCCCATGTGGGACCGTCTCGACGACGGGACCGGCTATGCCGAGCCCGCCCTGCAGCGATTCCGCCAGCTCCAGTTCCTCCCCAAGCTCGACCCGAAGAAGGTTGCTTCGGAGACGGTCGCTGCCGTCCAGAGCGAGAAGCGATTCGTCCGACTTCCCAAGCGCTACGCGGCCTACCACGCGCTCAACAATGCACCCCGCCGACTGGTGGAGGGCGCAATGGCTGGTGTCAAACTCCCTGCCCCTGCGCTCGATGCGAGCACTACCGCGGTGGGCAACGGGGCAGCGTCTGAGGCTTGCGGGTTGATCTGGGCGACGGACAACCCACCCAGCCGGGACTGGCCGTTGTACACCCGCGGCAACGTCGGCGAAGTCTTCCCGAAAGTGGTGCTCCCGCTCACCTGGGATTTGTTCGGCCAGGAGGCCGAGAATGGTTGGCGAGCTGCATACCGGACTATGGGACTTCTCCAGCCGGATGACCTGTCCGCTGAGGAGCCGATGGTCATCCTCAGCGTCTTTGGCGGCTACTGCTACATCAATGCCAGCTACGTGCGGGTTCTCGGCGTGCGCGCTCCCGGTGGAACCGTGGAAGCCATCGACTCGCAGTTCTTCGGCGAATCGGACGCTCCGGGCTATCGGGCGAAGCCGGGCGACAAGAACCTGCGCTCATCGGCCAAACTTGCCCGCACCGTCGTGCGACTACTCGGCACGAAGGACCTGCCGGGACTCCGTGATGATCAGGCGGCGGTCGAGACCTACCTTCGCGCTGCTCCCCCGCTCGACGCCACCGACGACGAGTTGCTCTCCCATGTTGAAGCGCTTGCTCCGCTGTTCGAACGGCTCTTTGAACGCCACATCGACAACACCTTCTCGCTTGCGTTGCTGTCCGGCGCTGTTGCAGATCTGTTGGCCAAGATTGACGAGACCGATGCGCTGGTGTCCATCCTCGGCGGCATCGGAGACGTGGAATCTGCCGCTCCGTCGTTCGCCATGTGGGCATTGGCTCGCCGAGCTGTTCAAACACCTGCGGTGAATGCAGCCTTTGACCAGGGCGTGCCCGGTGTGCTCGACCGCATCGACAACGCTGACTGGCTTGATGAGTTCGCAGACTTCCTTGCCGAATTTGGTTCCCGGGGGCCGAACGAGTGGGACATGGGCTCTGACCCATGGGCCTTCCGCCCTGACTTGGCGCTCACGGCAATCGATCGGATGAGAACTGCAGACGAGAGCAACGACCCAGCGCTGCGGAAAGTCCGCCTTCAGCGTGACCGTGAAGCCGCAACTGCCCGGGTGCGAGGTGGATTCAACCCGGTCGACCGCTTTCAGTTCGACAAGGCCCTCGCTGCCACCACGTTGTACAGCCAGGGTCGCGAGCGTTCGAAGACCACGGTCATTCGCGCCATTCAGGGCGCACGCGTGTCGCAAGCCGAGTTGGCTCGACGCATTGCCGACCGGGGCGGTCCGGCCGAACGATGGAAGACCTGTCTGCTGTCCATGGCTGACTTCCGGGCGTGCCTCGCCGACCCGACGGCCTTTGCCGACGTGATCGACGAGCGAGCGGAACTGCACGGTCGCCTCTCCTCGCTCAATCCGCCATTCATCGTTGACGGCGTGGTCCCCGGGCTTGACGCGTGGGAGTCACGAGGCGCAGCGGGTGACACCCTGGAGACCGGCGCAGTGTTGCAGGGCATCCCGGGCTGTCCGGGCATTGCGCGTGGAACCGCTCGGGTGATTCTCGACCCGGGCAACCCCGGTGACCTGGGCCCGGGCGACGTACTGATCGCCCCAATCACCGATCCGTCCTGGACGCCGCTGTTTCTCTCCGCCAATGCGGTGGTTGTCGACGTTGGAGCGACGATGAGTCACGCCGTCATCGTGTCCCGGGAACTCGGCATCCCGTGCGTGGTGTCCGCGGTGGGCGCCACCACCACCATTCCTGATGGCGCCACCCTCGAGATCGACGGCAACACCGGAACCGTCACGGTCATCGACCTCCCCTGAGCCGCGCTCGACCCGGTCTTACCGGCTGGGGTTGACCAGCACCTTTTCGCCGGTGGCCTTCTTCTCGTAGGCCCTGGCAATGTCCGGGTCGATCATGTCCATCAGCGAAATCTCACTCGAGTAGTCGCTGTGGAAGATGCCGTTACGCTCCTCGACGGTGAACATCCGCATTTCCATCATGCGTTCCATGCCAACTGCTTCGAGGTGTGGGGTGAGCAGCCAGCCCCCAACTCCCCAGTAGAGGCCATAGCCCGCGCCCAGGATCGTCTCGCCGGTGTCGAGCCGGCCATAGATGTAGACCTGCTTGTTGACGGATGAGCCATAGACGCTGAACTCCGCACCGCGTTTGGCTGCCGCCTGCTCCATCGCAGTGAGAATATTGTTTGCCATCTTGCCGCCACCAATAGCATCAAAGCCCAGAGTCGCGCCGGTCTGCGCCAGCGCGTCGACAAGCTTTGGCATGAAATCATCGGTGCTGCTGTCCAGAACATGTCCATCCGGCAGGCCAATATCGGTGAGGATCTTCTTCTGCGCATCGCTGCGCACAATTGCGACCAGCGCAATATTTTCCTTCAGACACAGCTTCGCAAGCATCTGACCGAGGTTCGATGCCGCCGCAGTATGCACCAGAGCCTCATGGCCTTCGGAGCGCATGGTGTTGATAAAGCCCTGTGCCGTCATTGGGTTGACGAACAGGCTTGCCCCTTCTTTCGCCTCCGCTCCGTCCGGAAGCGGCACACACGCCCTGGCTGGCATGACCCTGTGCGAACGGTACATTTCGCCACCAACGATGGTCACGGTCTTGCCCAGCAGGGCCTGCGCCGCGTCAGATGCGCCCGCAGCCACGACCGTCCCTGCGCCTTCGTTGCCCGCAGGGAGCTTCCTGCCTTTACGACCAGCAAAGACGCGCATCATCTTTGGATCAATATCGGCAACCAACGCCGGATGCCCATCCACCTCTTCGCTGCGCACCGTGTCCATATCCGCTGGAGCCGTCAGCAATCCCAGGTCGGATGGATTGATCGGAACAGCCTCCATTTCAACGATCACTTCATGATCCGACGGTTCAGGTACCTCGTAAGGCTCGACGGACAGCACAAGTTTGCCCTCGTCGGTCACGGTGGTGAAAAGTTGCTTGGCATCATTGATACTCATCAGGGTTTTCTTTCTGCACATGGCGGTTTACTTGAAGCTTTTGACGCAGGCGCCGAGTGTGGCGAGCTGGCCGTTCGGCGGGACCGAAGGTGAGTGCGAGCTTACGGGCCAGACGGAAGTGCCGATGCAGGGGTGGTCCCGTCGACGCCAACGCGAGCGTCCCATGTCCAGACGCCAAGCGGCCGCTCGACTGGTCAGCTCAATGCCTCCAGGTCGATTGTCGGGCCGACGGTGTTGATCGTCAGCAACCACATGACCGAACGCTGCGAAGACCTGGCGGTTGCCCGAGAAAAGGCAACGAACCAGGCGAGGTTCTATGCAGCGGAGTTGACAACGGCGACCCGAGTGCCGACGGGCACGGTGTCGGCCAGAAACTGGATCACATCGTTGGGCAGTCGGATACAACCGTTGGAGGCGTACTGCCCGATGATGCCGGGGTTATTTGTGCCGTGCAGAGCGATCTTTGGCAGACCGCCGCCGAACGTGTTGTGCGCTTCGGAGAACGTCGCGAGGGTCAGGACCCAGGGGCCGTACGCCGAGTTGGGCCCCGGAACCTTCTCATCGATGTAGCCGCTCAGGAGCGGTGTGGGTGTACGTGAGGACCCCTGCACCGATTGAGACTCGGTGATGAGTTTGTCACCCTCCCAGGCGCGAACCGTGGTGGTGGCCACGTCGATCTCGACGTAGAAGTTGCTTTCGGACCATTCGAATTGATCGGCCTTCACCCATGCGAAGGTGTCTTGCGGGCGGATGGGCGCCTGGATCTTGATCCACTCGTCTCCGGGCTCACCTTCCACCACCGACAAAGCCAGCGGGTTGTTGTAGAAGGTGGGGTTCGCCAACGGGTAATCGATGCTGCCTCCGTTGAGGTACTCGTATTTGAGCTGAAACTCATTGCCATCCGGCGCATCGAACGTGCGCACAACAACAGTTTCGTTCTTGGCGGTAACCGTCCAGCTGTCCCAGTCGCCGGGCGGGCGAATGGCCGGTTCTGTGCGTTCGGGCTGCGGTGTTGGCGTTGGCGTCGAGGTTGGAGGCGCCACGGTGGGGAGCGGCGTCGCCGTCGGAATCAGCGTTGGTTTGGGTTCTGCGGTTGCCTGGACCGTCGGAACGACAGTGGGAACCGGGGTGCCTGCTGAGTCTTCAACTGCCGCACCGGTGACGACCGTTGCATCTTCAGCGTCGCTACCGCCGCATGCCGATAGCACGAGCGCAAGAAGCACCAGAAATGGTGCCGCCAGCGTCAGTGCCGGTTTCCGGCCTGCGGCCGAACGAAAGAGTGGTTTGGTGTTCAAAGTGGTGTCGTTCACGGTTTTTCGAGCGATATTTCGAGGGATATTGAGTGAGTCTGGGAAGGCATACTGAATCGCCGGGGGTTCAGCGACAAGAAGATAGGTCCTGCGTACACCGTAGAGGTATTTCGAACACTACGGGTGTCGGGCGATACACGCCGCTGTTGTCCAAGTCGGCACGAATGCTGCAACACTGAGCGCGTGCACGACGCGGAACCGATACGTGGGATGGCAGAAAGCCGCCAGGGGACACGACCAGTTACCGACGACGCAAGATCCGTCAGCCAACTCCTTCTCGACCGGCTTGAGTCTGGCTCTCGCCCCGGGGCCCGCAATGACGATTGCCGACTCGCACTCGTCGTTGAAGGTGGCGGCATGCGAGGCGTCATCACCGGTGGCATGTTGCTCGCAATGGAACAGCTCGGGCTGCGATCGGGGTTTGACCTGGTCGTGGGCAGTTCTGCCGGCGCAATCGCCAGCGCATTTTTCGTGACGGGTCTCGGAACGCAGGCAGCTCCGATGTACTACCGGGATCTCAACCAGGCGCCGTTTCTGAACAAGCGACGCCTCCTACGCCTCCAGCCGGCGATGGATCTGGATTACCTCATCGACGAGGCGATGATTGAGCGCGGCCTGAGCGCTCGCGAAGTGGCCCATAATCCCATCCCGCTGTTCGCGTCGGTCTCCCCTGTTGATCCTGACAACCCCATTGATCTGCTCCGTGTCAACGGCAGCGAGGAACGCGTGCGCTCCATTCTGAAAGCCACCGCATCATTGCCAGTGTTGAGCGGACCTGCCAAGAAGGTCGACGACCACTTCTATGTGGACGGAGGTCTGCGCCAACAGGTTCCATGGCGCGGGGCGATCGAACTCGGAGCGACGCACATCCTCGTGCTCCCTTCACGCCCTGTCAGGCCAAATGAGAGCCGGACCTCGCTGACAAACGTGGAGCGCTACACCGTCATGCCCCTCATCCGTACCATGCACGGCGAGCATGTGGCACAAATGACCAGAGAGATGCCGAAGCGGGCGTCTGAAGAAGCCACGAACCTTTTCGCCATTACCAACAAGCTGAGCACCGCGCTCACCCGGTCCGGGGCGAAGTGGAACGGCAGGATCGCTTTCGTCGAAGTGTCCGAAGATACCGAACTCCCCGACCGGTTGGAAACAGAACGGTCGGTGCTGGTGGACGGCATGCTTGAAGGAGCCCAGGCTGTCCTCGACCACTTCCACCTGTGGAACATCAGGGTGGAGCACCGCATCACGCTGGACCACCCGGCAGCGCGCATCGGCCACTACCGCAGCGGCGCCCTCAGTCAGATCATCGCCGCCCGCCACAAAGCCATGAAGGACGAAGCCGCCGCCGAACTCGCCGCCGGGTTGAGCTGACCGCTCGGGTTTGGGGGGTTCCCCAGTGGGTCTTGGGGGATTCCCCCAGCAATCCAGGGGCCGTATTTTCGGCTTACTGGATACATGAGCACGAGCACCCCTACGCCAATCACCAGCATTTCGACGAGCACCAGCATTTCGACGGAAGCCAGCATTGCGACGAACACCGGCATTTCGACGGAAGCCAGCATTTCGACGAAAACAGTGGTCGCACCCCACTCGCCCCCGTCGCTGAAAGAAATGGCTGGCGCCGCGAAGGCGAATCGCAATCGGGCCATTGATCTCTACCGGGCTCTCGCGATGGTGGCGGTGGCGGTCGGCCACTGGATGGCGATGGCCATCGGCATCGACGAGCACGGCGAACTCTTCGCTGGTAACGCACTTGAGCTTGCTCCGAGAATGGCATGGGCTTCCTGGATTTTCCAGGTGATGCCGCTGTTCTTCGTGGTCGGCGGATTTTCCTCGGCCATGTCCCTCGACTCTTTCACTCGCAACGATGAGGGGCGCCCTCAGGACTGGGTCATCGCCCGTCTGCGTCGCATGCTCGCCCCGGCGATGGTCCTGGCTGCCACCTGGGCCGCGCTGATTGCCGGCGGTTTCGTCATGGGTCAGGGCGAACTGATCGCCGTTGGCGCAACCGCCGCAGCCATCCCGCTGTGGTTTCTCGCCAACTACACCATCGACACCGCAATCGCTCCGTACGTCCTCCCAATGTTCCGTCGTCACCCGGTAGCGGTACCGACACTTGGTCTCACCGTCTTCTTCGGTCTCGAAGTTGCCCGACTGGCCGGCGTTCCTGCCCTTCCACAGCTCAACTGGATCCTCGGATGGCTTCTCTTCCAGATCGCTGGCTTTGCATGGCGAGACGGTCTGCTGTCCACGGGCCGCAATCTGATGTTGATTGCCAGCGGACTCTGGGCCGCAGCCGTCGCCATCGTGGCCTTCGGGCCCTACCCGGTGTCCATGGTCCACTTCCCGGGCCTCATCAACTCCCCGACACACCCTCCGACCCCGGCCCTGCTGCTCTTCGGTGCGGCCTATTCGGCAACCGCCATAGCAATCGCACCAGCGGTCTCACGCTGGCTGGCCGCTCGCCCAAAGGCGTGGGCCGCCGTGGTTGCCTCCAATGCGGTCGCAATGTCGGTCTACCTGTGGCACTTCACCGCAGCCATCGCCGCCTCGGCGATCTTTTATGCTCTGGGATGGCTTCCTACTGCACAGGTTGGAACATTCGACTGGTGGATCCAGAAGATGCCGCTACTCGGCGTCGCCGCCATCATTCTCGCTCTCATGGTTGCGAAGGTCTCCCCGGTCGAACAGAAGGCGCTCCTCGCACCCCGCAGCCCATGGGTGGCCGGACCGCTCTCGATGTTCGCTCTGACCGCAGTGCTCTCCACGGCTCTCAAGCAGTGGGCCCACGGCGACTTCACTGTTGCTGCAACCTGCATCGGCATCCTCCTTGTGCTCTGGCACGGCGTGGTCAGGACCAACAGCATCCTCTGTGACTGAGGCACGGCTTGTAACGGTGTGTCTGACACCGCGCATCTGTGGGTTACTCAATGCCGTGCTTATTCAATGCCGTGCTCATTCAATGCCGTGCTTATTCAATGCCGTGCTCGAGGGCATAGCGCATGAGTTCCTGTTTGCGGTTGAGGTGCAGCTTCTTGAGGATGTTGCGCACATGGTTTTCGCAGGTCTTCTCGGCGATGAAAAGCTCCTCGCCGATCTCTCGATAGGTATGACCTCGGGCCACGTACTGCAGCACTTCTCGCTCGCGGTCGCTCAGCGCCTTCGCTGGCGTGTCAGCAACCTTCAGTTTGCGAAACTCCGTGAGCACCAGTGCAGCGAGCGACGGGGAGAACACCGGCTCGCCTTTCGCAGCCTTCCAAAGCGCGGCACGAAGTTCATCGGGTGCCGTGGACTTCAGAAGGTAGCCAACAGCGCCCGCGGCCACCGCGTCGAGCAGATCCCGTTCGGCTTCGCTGACGGTGAGCATGACCACGTTGGTCATCTCTCCGCACTCTTTCGCCACCTTCAACCCGCCACCATGCGGCATATGCAGATCGGACAGCACGAGGTCAGGCTTCAGCCGGGTGATGACTTCAACAGCCTCCGTGCCGTCGCCGGCCTCGCCAATCACGTGGAAGTTCTCGCCGAGGTCGCTTCGGACGCCGCTGCGCCAGATTGGATGGTCATCGGCAATAACGACCCGGACCGGTCCAAGTGAGTTGTTCATGTCCACAGTTGTACCTCGGTTCCACGTCCCGGGCGGCTCCTGATCTCGGTGCGCCCTCCCACATCCTTCATGCGACCCAGTATCGAATCCGACAGACCCTGACTCATCGTCACGCTGTCCACGTCAAATCCCACGCCGTTGTCTTTGACAGAGCAGAACACTCCGCCGTTATCGCCCGGTTCCGCGTACACAACCACACGAGACGCATTGGCGTGTTTGCCGGCATTGTTGAGCGCCTCGCCGACGGCCCCGGACACGGCCGCCACCTTGCGGGGGTCCATGTCCGGAATGTCATCTGCCATCACCACATCGACCCTGAGCTCAAAGCGTTTCTGAGCTCGCGCCCCCGCATCACGAAGCGCAATCGGCAGGGAGCGTCCCATCTCGCCCGCAATCTCCTTCGAACCGAACAGGAAATCGCGCAGCTCCCGGTCCTGCTGCTCCGCAAGTTCGGCAAGCTCGGGGTCCGACGATCGACGCTGCACCACCGCCAGGGTCTGCAACACGCCGTCGTGCAACGTGCGCGCCATCTGCGTGCTGGCCCGCGCCGCCTGTATCTCCATCTCTGCCTGGCGCAGGCGCTTGGCCACATAACCAGCGATTACCGCGCCGAGCACATAGAGCGCCGTCTTCGATGACGCAGCGACACCCCAGGCGGCCTCTGACGTGCGGGCATCACCGAAGTAGCTTGCGAACCCCAGAGCGACCGCGGCGAACGTCGCCGCCCTCGCCCCAATGGACACACCCACCGTGACGATGCCGGCAATTGGCCACGCCCATGGGAGCGACTGCGCCCGTTCGACACCGTCGTGGATCCCGAAGACGTAGTCATCGCCCAGCAACACGACAGCGGCAACCGCCAATTCGGTGATCATGAGCGCTGGATGGAACAAAGCCTGCGGCCGGGTTCGTACCAGCCAGGTGGCGAGCATGCTGAAGGACGCCATAAGCCCGAGCAGGCCCACGGCCACAGCCTGTCGCTCCAACCACTCATAACTCACGACCACACCGACCGCCGCCCACGCAAGCGTCAACCAGCGGACTCGAGCAATGGCGCGAAGAATGCTGTCACCGAACGATCGGCCGGCTTCTTCCTGCGCACGAAGGACAACTTCCATGTGAACCTTCGCTCCCCCGGATGAGGTGCGAGTCAGGCGTCTCCGGCGTCGCTGGAATCGGCACCGTCAGAGGCCAGGCCCAGTTCGGCCCGCAGTTCATCAAGCGTGTCCTCCGCCGCTTCCTGCACGGTCTTTGCCCCTCCGGTGGGCTCCACCGGAGCCGCATGCGCATCGGACATGGCGTCGGAGATCGCTTCGCCCGGCGTTGAGGCTCTGGCAGCAGCTTCTGCCGCAGCCGATTTGCCAGCCTCAGGTTTGTCGCCGCGCAGTTCCGCGTTGGCATTTGCATTCGCTTGATCTCCGGCGATGCCATCCTGTATCTCGTCGAGGCGGCTCTTGTTGGCATCGATGTCTGACTGGATCAGGTCCATACGCTCGGCTGGCGTGGCCGCCATTTCCTGCTCCCGTTTGGTGAGTTCGTCGTCGAGTTTGCCCTTCAGACCGTCGAGGCCTTCCTTGACGTCGTTCGCTTCACTTTTGAAAACTGCGAGAAGTTTGTCCATCCATGCCACGACTCCACTGTACCCAAGGAGGTAGATTGCCGCCGTGGATAAGCCGACGCCCGCCTGGCTCAAAGACGCTCAGGCCAAGTGGACCAATCGCGGAGACGCGCGCCCTCCGTTCGCTCTCGAACCCGGTCCCGGCCAGGAATCGGTGTGGGATTACCCTCGCCCGCCAGCAGTGGTGCCGGACGCCCGTGAAGTGATCGTCGGCTCCACCGATCATCCAGCGGGCATCGTTGCTCACACCAGCAACGCCCAGCGGCTGCTGGAAACAGCCAGCCCGCCCACGTTCTACCTGCCAGCCGAAAGCATCACAGCAGGCACGCTCGTATCGGTTGGCGGATCGTCAATGTGCGAGTGGAAAGGCCCGGCGGACTACTTCGCACTGGCCGTTGCCCCCGACGTCCCGGTGGCCTGGACATACCGCAGCCCCTTCAATGCGTATGCGGCCCTCGCTGGCTGGGTCGCCTTCTATCCGGGCCGAGTGCCCTGCACCGTCGACGGGGTAACCGTCAAGCCCCAGGCTGGCGGTTTCTACGGCGGCTGGGTCACCCCCGAAGTCGTGGGTCCATTCAAAGGTGATCCGGGCACAGGCGGCTGGTGATGCTGCGGATCGTTCGCATGGCTGCCCTGCTCGTGCTCGCAGCCGTGTTGACAACGGCTTGCGCTGGCACCGGCGCAGGCGAGGACGCCCTGCTCCTTCAGTCCAGCGACAAGGCCAACACGGCAGCCGAAGAGACAGCCGCCGAGTCAGAATCTGCAACGAGAACCCTGGATGACGCAGCACCAACCGAGGAATCTGTCGACCTGAGCCAGGGCATCATCACCACCACAGCTGATTCGCTGTGGTTGGCCGATCTCACCTGGACCGAGGTGGCAGAACGCATTGCGGCCGGGCACACAAGCGTCATCGTTCCGACGGGCGGCACCGAGCAGAACGGCCCGCACCTGGCACTGGGCAAGCACAACATTGTGGTGGAACACACTGCTGCCAACATCGCTCGCCGCGCCGGTTCCACGCTCATCGCTCCCGTGCTCGACTACGTGCCCGAGGGCGACCCGGCCCTCATGGACAACCATTTGCAGTGGGCAGGCACCATCAGCGTCCCTGATCCAACTTTCGCAGCGGTACTCGACGCAACTGCCCGGTCCCTCAAGGGCCACGGTTTCTCAACCATCGTGTTTCTTGGCGACAGCGGAAGCTCCCAGGCAGCGCAGGCCGCAACCGCTTCGGCACTGAGCGTCGAGTGGGCCGCCGAGGGCGTCGTTGTCGCCAACATGTCGGAGTACTTCGGCGCAAATGGGCAGACCGAATGGCTGATCGCTCAAGGTGAAACCGACGCCACCATCGGCATCCACGCCGGCATTCGAGACACGTCCGAAGTGCTCGCGATCGCACCCGAGTTCGTGCGCACTGACGCTGCGGTTGCCAGCGCTTCGCCGGCTGGACAGCTCGACCCGGTCGGCGTCGACGGCGACCCATCCCGGGCCTCCGTCACCTTCGGCGAAACTCTCCTCCAACTCAAGATCGACATCGGCACCGCCGAACTCCAACGACTCCAAGCCCGCTAGCGTCCATCGATCCCACGCGCCACGGTTCACCGTCCACGGTGGGGTTTCACAGAGCGTTTCACAGAGCACGGTGGAGCTGCGACAGGAGTCATGCTGACGCTCGATGGCGCTTTGTCCTACCCTGAATGGCAGGTCCTGGCGGGCCTGTGCCCTGATTGAGCACAAGACTGGACAACCTGAGCGGGGGCTGTTTTGTGGGATTACGCATACGCCGATTTTGAACTGACGATCGAAGAGACAACCGACGGCTATCGAGCCAGGGTGCTGGACTCGCCAGTCGGCACAGCCGAGGCAGCATTCGAACTGGACCTCAGCGAGAACGATCTCAAAGCGCTTGCCTACGAGTTGCAACATCAACGCGGCGTACGCCGCCGAGAGGCACCCCGTCAGGGCAGGGCCCGCGAGTTCGGCAAAGGATTGTTCGACGCAGTCTTCTCCGGCGACGTGGAAATCTGCTACCGACGCAGCCTGGACGAAGCCGCTCGCAACGGACTGGGACTGCGCCTGCGCCTGACGTTGGCGAGCCCCTCGCTCGCCAACGTCCCCTGGGAATTCCTGCACAGCACGCGCCAGGACGACTTCATCGTATTGTCCACTCGCACCCCGCTCGTGCGCTTCGTGCAACGAGCGACGCTGCCTTCCGTGGTCACCGCGACACTCCCCCTGCGTGTCCTCGTCATGATTTCCAGCCCAAGCGGCGAAGAGCCGCTCGACGTGGAACGCGAGTGGCAACTCATGCAGGATGCAATGGCTGACAGCATTGCGTCCGGGCACATCGAGATGGTTCGTGTTCCCGACGGGTCGATGCGGTCCCTGCGCCGCATTCTCACCCAGCAGTCCTTCCATATCTTCCACTTCATCGGCCACGGAGGCTTCGACGAAGCCCACGATGACGGCGTGCTTGTCATGGAACACACCGACGGATCGTCGCATACGGTGTCCGGGCGCAACCTCGGCACCATCCTCAGCGACCACAAGACGCTTCGCGTGGTCGTACTCAACGCCTGTGACGGTGCTCGCACATCGGCGGAAGACCCGGCCGCCGGCTCGGCACAGAGCCTGGTGCGTAAGGGCATCCCTGCGGTCATCGCCAATCAGTTCCTCATCTCAGACCGCGCCGCCATCACGCTGGCGCACGATTTCTACGGCGGCATAGCTGACGGGCTTCCGGTGGACGCGGCGCTCGCCGAAGCGCGCCGTGGCGTCTTCGCCTCAGGCAACGACGTGGAATGGGCAACACCCGTCCTCTACCTGTGCACGCCGTCCGGCGAGATCTTCGATATCGACGACTCAGTTCCACCAGTGCCCGCCGCCAAAGGCCCAGCGCCGGAAGCCCTCACCCAACACGACTCGGGTGAACCTCCCGCTTCGGAACCAGGCCCCAGCCCCGAAGCGCCAACGCTCGAATCTCAAGAGATGCCACCTCCGCCTGTGCCGGTTCCATCCGCTGACGCTGCATCGAGTGAAATCACGACCCGCAACCCAGCACCCGCTGCTTCGCAGTCACACGCTGCTCCGCAGTCACCAGCGCCGCAGTCACCAGCGACGCGGCTCAAGGCCGGGCCGCCCGACAAGCGCCTTTGGGCGATGGTCGCTGCTGGAGTGGTCGCTGCTGGAGTGGTCGGTGTGCTCTCGGTGTTCGGGGTGATTGCAGCGCTCGGCTCTCCCGATGGTGAGAATCCATCCGTCGGAAACGCCGCAGATCCGATACCCACCGAGCAAGCCAGGGAGGAAGGTGCAACTGCGGAACCCTCGACCGCAGTCCCACCGACGCTGATTCCAACCGCCATACCTGTTGATGATCTCTACGTCCCTACCTCCCGCAGCGCACATACTGTCTACGACCCGCTGATTGCCCAACTTGAAGCCCTGCCGTTCCCGCTTCGACTCCCGTCGCCACCCGGTTGGGTCGGCGACGACGACATCTTCGCCAATGCCATCACGCTCAACGCCGACGAGTACTACCTGAGCCTTGACCTCCATCCACAGTGCCAGGGAGCAACCGTGTGCAACCTCGGAGCCGCATGGGGAGCGCAGACCAACGGTTCCCGAACCGAGGTGGAACTTGGCGGTTCAAAGCCCGTGTTTCTCGCCAGCGGACAGGAAGCCTGGTTCACGCCGTTCGCATGCGGCGCCAGCTGTGGCAGCTCCACCGTGATCTGGTTTGAAGGCGCATGGCAGTACGGGGTTGCACTCAAAAGCGGAGAAGAAGCCGAAACCATCGAGATGGCTGACACTGCATATGACCACCGTGCCCCGCACCGCGTGCAGCACGACATCAACATCGCTGCGGTCTCACCGGGCACGTTCACCGTTGACGGGAAGTCAAACGACTGGGTGGGATTCGAACGCCAACTCATCGACACGCCCATCTTTGACGACGGCAGCTGGAACGGCAGACGCTCTGCGCACGCATTGGTTGCACTTGCCCGTGAAAACAATCGGCTCTTTGTTCTGGCCGAAGTCTTCGACGACATCTTCGAGCAGAACAACAGCGGTACCGGGATCTTCCAGGGAGACGCGCTCAACCTCAACCTCGCCCCTGCCGATGCGGGAGACAATCCGGGTGCGAACGGCCGCCAGATAACGCTGACAGCGAATCCGTTCCCTGGAGCCGGCCCGGCAATTGGCGCCATTTACGAGGGCGCGGCCAACACGTCCGGGTTCGTGAATGGCTATGACCTCGCCCAGTCGCTGTCACGCGACGATGCCGAACTCTTTGTGAACGAAACGCCAAAGGGCTACGTCGTGGAAGCCTCGCTGGACTTGTCGGTCCTCGCGCCGAACGCCGGGCGAATTCTGGTCAGCATCAACGACAGCGACGGCGCGAACGCCCAATCCGTTGTCTATGCGCAATATCCCGGGGCGGTGTCGGAGCCGCTTACGACCAGCCCGGTCTTCGCCACGCCGTCAAGATGGGGGCTGCTGAGCTTCAACTGAGCGGGCCCTTCCCGGGAGCGTCAGTCCCAGGGCTCCGGCGGCACGAAGATGTACTCCAGCGCAACCCAGATCGTCTTTGATCGAGTGAAGAAGGCAAGAGGCACGATCAGAGCCACGGCCACCAGGGGCGCCATCCCCGCGTACCAGGGCCCGTCGATGAACACCAGCGAACCGACAAGCGCAACAACGATGAGGACAAATGTCAACACCGTGTTGAGCCCAATTCCGCCGATGAAGGCGCCCGGGTTGCGTTCGAAGTGCAGATTGCACTGCGGGCAGTGCGTTCGCATTTCAAAGCGTCCGGAGAATATGTCCCGCTCGCCGCAGCGCACGCACCGCCGAGACAAGCCGCGCCGGATCGCAACGACTGGTGCCACCTGGGTCCATTGCGCGTCCATCGCTGCACCTTCAGCCTGGGGCGCATCTGCCTCGTTTGCGTCAGACTGGTTTGCATCTGACTGGGGTACATCTGCACCCTGGTTCTCATCTCCCATTGCAAACGCTTCCGCGCAACTGGGGATCAGGGCAGGTGGAGAGCCGGGTCCACAGCCTCGCCATCTTCGCGAATCTCAAAGTGCAGGTGTGCGCTTGTCGCCGTGCCCGTCGCTCCGACAAGACCAACAAGGTCGCCTCTGGCCACCAGGGAACCAAGTTCGACGTTGATCTCCGAGAGGTGCGCGTACAGGCTGCTCGTTCCGTCCCCATGATCGACTTCCACCGTATTGCCGTAGCCGCCGTTCCACCCCGCCCGAACAACGATGCCTCCAGTTACCGAGACCACGTCTTCACCCCAGGCGACGTCCACATCCATGCCGGTATGGAGGCGGCGTCCGCCGTACACCGGGTGAATGCGCATGCCGTAGCCCGAATTGACGGCACCGACTACCGGCCAGATCATGTCCGGAGCCTCACCGAGTTCGTTGAGCATGGGTGCTGCCAATGCCTCGACAAGTTCCTCCATCTCCAGCAACCGCGGCCCGGTCCATGGGAGGTTCTGAGCCACGTCCTGCGCCTCGTCCAGGCGTTCTATCGCCCAAATGCTGGTTGGGCCAGTCCACCGGATTGCCGGGACTGCATCGTTGCCGCCACTCTGAAACTCCGCGACGGTGGTTCCAACTTCTTGGCGCAGGCTCCAGGCAATCATCAGAACATCAACAGCGCGAGCATGGTTGTGTTGGGCCGCCTCGAACCGGGCAAAGACCTCGGCGTGCTCCGCAACTGCTGCCTGAGCAGTGGCATGCAACTCGGGAATGCGGTTGCGAGTCTCGACGGTCTCAAGGGACAGCTCACCGTCGGACACCGCGAGCTGCGCCTTCGCGAGGCGCTGGCGAGCAGCCGCCATGACGATCTCGCTTGACTGCAACTGCTCCGCCCTGCCAGCTGCAACTGCTGCGCGATCATCGAGCTTGGATTCGACGTCAAAGATCCAGGACTCAATCTGTCGCGCCGCGTCCAGGAGTTCGCCAAGTGTCTCCGAGCTCAGTTCAGCCGCATTCAGCAGGTCATAGGCCCGTTGCTCAATGGCGACGACGGCAACCACCTCTTCCGGAGCAACTTCGGCTGGTTGTGGCTCGGCCAGCGCCATAGTGGGCACCAGGGTTGCAACGATCGAGAGGGTGACCGCCGCCAGAAGCGTCACTGCGTGGCGTCGAAGGGGTCGCGCCTGCGCGCGCGATTTGACCGGAGAGATGAGGGCCACCCGCCAGGGGAAGCTCGGCACCTTGCTGCAGTCTCGGGAATGTCCGAGCACGTCAGAAGAACCTTTGTTTCGAGGGGGACGCTACGGGCACACCCGTAACAAGTTCGTCACATTAGCCACAGCGAATCCTTTACCGGTCGCCATTGGACTATTTGGACCGTGTGACATTTTTCGCACCTGTCGACTCGAAACCGTCATATCGGCTCTGTGGCGCCACTTTTGACACGTTCAACACCAGCAACACGAAACCCGTGCCCAATCCGGCAAGGTATACCTCGGTTGAGCTCAGCGCGGAACTACTGTTTGGTGCGGTCGAAGAGGAGTCCACTATGTCCAAACGGAACTATTTTGCCGGTGCCTGTTCAAGCGCCGTCGCATTTGCTCTCATTATTGCTGCCTGCGGTGGCGGGTCCCTTGAAGATGACGCCGCATCGCTCACCGCGCCAGCTCTGAACACCGCTGTTCCCACATCAACCGCAGTGGTGGTCGTGTCATCCAACGATGTGACCGGTGATGCCTCCACAACCGACAGCACCGCATCAACCGACAGCGCCTCCACAACCGATAGCACCGCATCAACCGACAGCACCGCATCAACCGACAGCACCGCATCAACTGACGCCACCGCTGCGACCGGTCCCACACCCATTCCGACCCTGGCTCCGGTGGTACCGACTGCGACGCCGGTTCCCGACAACCGCACCACGTCCATCGAACACACCATTGTTTCCGGCGATGTCATTGGCATCCTCGCCGAAACCTACGACGTCACCATCTCTGCAATTCTCAACGAGAACCCGGACGTGAACCCGAACTCGATTTCCATCGGCCAGAAACTGATCATTCCCCCGGTCGGCGCCCAGGTAGAGCCGGTCAAGACGCCAGTTGCGACACCGAAGCCGGTGGCCACCACCGAGCCCATCGTGGTTGGGGATCGCGCTGCAGGACAGACCGATACCCACACCGTCAAGAATGGCCAGTACCTGAGCACCATTGCCAGCGCCTATGGCGTGAGCGTTGACGCGATCGTCGACTTCAACAATCTGGCGTCGGCCGACTCCCTGGTCGTCGGTCAGCAGTTGCAAATCCCCGCGGTTGGAACCACAGGTAGCGCCTCCGCAACGGCAACTCCTGAAGGCACAGCGGCGGCGACTGCAGTCCCGACGGTGGACCCCAACGCCACGGTGGTTCCGACCTCAACGCCGGATCCGAACGCAACCGCGACGCCGACGCCAACTGCTGATCCAAACGCAAGCCCCACTACTGTCGTCTCGGTGACCGCGGTCCCCACGATGACGGCCACGCCAACAGTCGATCCTGCAGCAACCGCGGCGCCGACAGCCACCACCGACGCCGGAGCAACGTTGCCCACCCTCACCCCAACGGCAACCGTCGTGGGGGCTCAAGCCTCCGCAACGGCGACGGCCACAACAGTGCAGGCAGCTCCAACCCCCACGGTGGCAGCGTGCGACCCGGTGCAGGATCCGTTCGGCTTCTTCTGCCCTGAGCAGAACACCTGATCAGCGCCAGGCACGCCATTTGCCCCTGGGCCACACGCCTCAACCAATCTGACGGAGCCGAGTTAATCGAAGGTACCGTTCACGTCTTGTGACTTCCCCGTCTTCGGTCACCCCGGGCCGCTCGCTTGTCATTCCCATGTGGAATGAGGCTGCGCGGATTGGAACCACCGTGGCGGCCATCGCCGACTCCCCGCTGGCCAATCAGCCGCTCCATCTCATCCTCGCTGATGACGGAAGCACCGACAGCTCGTGCGTCGTGGCCGATGCGGCCCTTTCCAAAGCCGTGGCCGGCTCAACGATCACCGGTGAAGTCCTGTCGCTGCCACACTCGGGGAAAGGCGGCACGGTTCGGGCCGGCATCCTGCGTGCCCGCACCGAGTATGTGGCGTTCACCGACGCCGACCTCGCAGCACCGCCTGAAGACATCAACCGAGTGTTCGCCGCGCTTGAAGCAGGCAGGGGTGACGTGGTGGCCGGCATCCGCACCAGTGACGGCGGCGACCCAGCTCCCCCAATGCGTCAGGCCGCCCGTCTCGTCATGCGCTCTGTTGTTCGTGGACTCGGACTGACCAAGGTGCCGGACACGCAGTGCGGACTCAAGGCCTTCACCCACGTTGCGGCCCAGGCAGTTCTGACACCGCTGCAAACTGATGGCTTCGCGTTCGACGTTGAACTCCTGGCTCGTGCCGAACGGCTCGGCCTTCGCATCCACAGCGAACCGGTTGCGTGGCGTCATGGCGAAGGTTCCACCGTGCACCTCGCCAGTGCAGCCCCCGCTATGGTCTTCCAAATGCTGGTCATGATGCGAGACCGTCGCTCCTGGCCCACCAGGCTTTAGCGCTCATGCACGTCCGAGCGTCGGTCTTCCAGACGCCCCGCCAGGACGAGTTTCAGTTCCTCGATGACGTTGTCATCTCTGCCGAAGCAGGTCGCATCAGCGCCATCACGTCTGCTGCTTCCTTCAACCATGGTGTCGATGTGACCATCCCGGCCAACACCGTGCTGATCCCCGGCCTGATCGATCTTCATATCCACGCCCCGCAGTGGCCCCAACTCGGCACCGGCTTGGATCTGCCGCTTGACCAATGGCTGTTCGACTACACGTTCCCGCTGGAGTCCAGGTGTGCGGACCCGGATTATGCCAGGGAAGTGTGGGAAAGCATGGTTCCGACCCTTCTGGCCAATGGAACAACAACGGCGGTGTACTACAGCAGCATCCATGTCGAAGCGACGACTGCTCTGGCCCAGTCCTGCATCCGTCACGGTCAGCGTGCCTGGGTGGGGCGAACAGCCATGGACCACCCGCAAGGAACCCCGGAGTACTACCGGGACGAGTCGGCTGCGGCCGGCGTTGCCGCGAGCCGTGCATCAATCGATGCAATCACGGCGCTCGAAGATCCCCGGCAACTGGTTCAGCCCATCATCACACCGCGCTTCATTCCAGCGTGCACCGACGAACTGATGGAAGGTCTGGGGCAGCTCGCCGCGGAAACGGGGCACCTCACCCAGACGCACTGCTCTGAGAACGACTGGGAACACAACCACGTGCTTGAACGGTGCGGAGTGCACGACGCCCATGCACTCGACGGCTTCGGTCTGCTCCGCCGCTCGACGGTGCTGGCCCACGGCTGCCTGCTGAGCGACGACGACTTCGCCATCATCGCCGAAAGGGGTGCCGGTGTGGCGCACTGCCCGCTGAGCAACACCTACTTCGGCGATGCTGTGTTTCCGGCTCGGCGAGCGCTTGGCGCCGGCGTGCACGTTGGGCTGGGCACCGACATTGCGGGCGGTCCAACCGCATCGCTGCTTGCCGAAGCTGCAGGCGCGGTGAATGTCTCCCGCCACCTGGAGAACGGTGTGGACCAGACAATGCCCGGCGATGAGCGAGGAGTCGACGACAGTCGCATCGACGCCACCACCGCGTTCTATCTGGCGACGATGGGTGGAGCCGAACTGCTGGGTGCGCCAGTTGGACTTCTGGAACCCGGACGTCGCTTCGACGCAGTTGCCGTGTCCATGGACGACATCGACACGGTTGCCGGCGGGGACGCACCTGCACGGCGATTCGAGAAGCTGGTCCGATTGGCCAACCGCCGCAACATCGAGGCCGTCTGGGTCGACGGTGTTCAGGTGAGTCAGCGCTGACCAAGCGGGACGTTCAGTCGCCGAGGATGCGACCTTCTCATGCGGATTCCGTTGTCATGCTCTGCCTGCCTCTGTTTCGGTGAGCCGATCACGGCCACACATGTGGATGAGTTCTTCGTGAAGTTCGAACCATGCGGTGTGATACGAATCGATCAGCGGGTGCGCAACGAAACGCGTGTCGCCGCTTACCGCCTGATCAAGCGCGAACTGCAACCGAGGTAGATACACGCCGAGGCGGGGAACCAGCTCCGTCAACTGCTGCACCAGATACACCGCCGGTTCATGCACAATTGTCGCAAGTCGGTCGAGCACCGCTCTATCCCATGCCACATCGCTGTGATCGTTGGGTACCTCCTCGCCGTCGATGGTGCGGATCTGCCAGTCGATCATCAGTTCCTTCAGCGCCATATTCGGCTGATGGAAGGTGTCAAGGATGCCGTTGAGAGCATCGCAGATGTCGGCGCCCTCCTCGACCCACGCACCGTGGACAAGATCCCGGGCAAATTCACCCGGCCGGAAGCGTTCGCCGGCCGCAATAACCATCTCGTTGCGCTGCAGGGTTTCGAGATGACCGGTCACCGTCTGCAGATCAGAGGCCGTCATGGTCGCCACCATCTCGGCGGTGGTCATGCCCTTGAGCACGATGCAGCGCATCACGTCAGACACCAGCACTGGAGTGGTCATCGGCGGCGGCGGAGGCAGGTCGGGCGCGTCTGCGGCTTCGGCGTTGATTTGGCGTGACCATGCGTCGATGGTTGCGAACTCAGGGATTGGTGTCTCGGCCGTGATGTGGGCTCCGAGCAGGATCTCACCGGTGGCGCCGTCGATGGAGATGACGTCGCCTATCTCCACGCGATGTCCGCCGACAAGAATCGCATTGTCATTCTCGAACGCAACCCCTGCTGCGCCGACAACAGCGGGAATGCCCCAGTCACGGGCCACCACGGCCGCGTGGCTGACACGTCCTCCAAGCGTGGTCAGGATGCCGGAGGACGCGGCCATGCCATGGATGTCGGCTGGAGAGGTCTCCTGGCGAACGAGGATGACAGAGACACCCCGAGCGGCCCGTTCGACCGCGCTGTCGGGGTCCAGGCACAGCTCCCCTGTTGCAATACCGGGCGATGCCGCCAAACCGGTCCCGATGACAACCGCAGCACTTCCATCGGTTGATGTGGTGATCGTTGGCGGAGTCCCCATCAGGTGCTCGCAGCGACGCACAGCCTCAGCACGATCGACGGTCATGTCCGGGTCCACCGCCATGTCGACGGCGCTGCGAAAGACCGCAGCCGGAGCTCGTTTGGCTCGACGGGCCTGCAACATCCAAAGCACACCGTCCTCGACCGTGAACTCCAGATCCATCATGTCCTGGTACTGATGCTCAAGCGTGCGGGACATCTGCGTCAACTGTTCCCATTGTTCAGGCCACAGCGACGCCATGTCAGCCAGTGGTCTCGACGCATGCGTGCCCGCAACCACGTCTTCGCCCTGGGCGCTGACAAGGAAGTCACCCATAAGACCAGGAGCGCCCGTTGCCGGGTCACGGGTGAAGGCAACGCCGGTTCCGGATCGTTCACCGCGGTTCCCGAACACCATGGTCTGGACGCTGACCGCCGTGCCGAGTGCGTTGTCGATGCCTTCGATTTCCCGATACGTGATGGCCCGATCACTCCCCCATGATTCGAAGACCGCTCGGACGGCCTCGATGATCTGGAGCCGCGGTTCGCGAGGCGCCGAGTTGCCAATGTTGATCAGGAACTCGGTGAGCTCGGTGCAGTGCGGGCCAAGATCTTCGATCGTCGGCACCGTTGGTCCGGCGGGGGCGTTTTGCAGCAGCCGCGGGTCTGCGCCGCCAACGATCTCAGCAAAGCCCAGCAGCGAGCGCCGCAATGTGTCCAGAGCGAACACTGGGTCGCCGCTGGAACGAGCAAGCCCTTCGGCCACCTCGGCTGTCATGCCTGCGTTGAGGATGGTGTCCATCATCCCCGGCATGGACACTGCCGCTCCGGATCGCACGCTCACCAGCAGAGGTGCGTCCGCGTTGCCGAGCACTTTGCCGGTCGCCGCTTCGAGTTGGTCGAGTCCATCGTGGATGGCGGTGCGGATCTCTTCGCTCCACCCGTCCCGCATATACGAGCGGCAGGCAGACACAGAAATCACGAAGCCGGGCGGAACCGGCAGCCCCATGCCTGCCATGGCAACCAAGGAGGCGCCCTTGCCGCCCAACTCATCAGGGTCAGCTTCAGGGCTCGACCAGGGGGTACCAAACACGTATGCGGGATGTACTGTCACGCCTCGAATACTAGGGCTACCGGATATACCCGAGCCACAGGCACCCCAGGAGCTACTGGTTCGTCGAGAACTCTGCCTGGAAGATCTCCGCAACCTTGACGGCCAGATCTTCGTCAATTGCACCAAACCCGCCGGTGGAAGTCAGCTTGCCATCAGGGGCAACCACCATCCATGCGGGTTGGCCGACAAGACCGAGCTGAGCCCAGGATTGTCCCGACTGGTCCCAGATCATCGGGAAGGACGTGGTGTCGTTGTCGTCAACGAAGTCGACGGCCTGTTCAAAGGAGTTCTGTGATCCAACGCCTATGACTTGGATGAGATCTTCGTGTTTGCGAGCAAACTGCTCGACATCGGGCGCTTCGACCCGACACACCGGTCAATGGGGTGCCCAGAACCACAGGACGAGGGTCTTGTCGCTCGGGGCGGCGGTTGAGAAGTTGACAACTTCGCCGTTACTGAGGTCCAACACGTCGACTGCGGGCAAGCCGTTGTTCACCGACGTGCCGGTGCTCGCCACGAAGGGCGTGCCACCTGCAACAGTGACGCCATCAGCGTTCTCGACCGAGGTGGATTCGCCACCACAGGCCGTGGCCACCAGGGCCAGCACGGCGAGGACAGCTACCAGACGACTGGCGCGTTGAGGGGTTTTCACGGCTCGCATCTCATATTTCGCATCTCACTACTTGCATCTCACTACTTGCATCGTGGTCTGAACCCGCCACGTACTGATGTCATTCCGCAAATCCAGCAATATTTCGAATCGTCACCAATCGGTGGCGCTCACTTCATCCATACGTTCGATGATTCGCTTCACCTGGTCGTGATGACCGAGGGCGGTGTTGTACCCGATGTGTTCGAGGCCCATGTGCAGGAGGCAGGCGCGGAAACGATCGGCAAAATGCTCGATTGGATCAACCCACCAGGTGCGTCGGAGTTCATCGAGCAGGAGTTGCTCGTCAATGTTGGGGAACCACGGGCTCCAGAAGCAGAGCATGGCAACGTCATAGAGGAAGTCGCCGACCAGGGATATGCCCCAGTCGAAGACACCGGAGATGGAGTCCTCGGCGGTATGCACGTTGCGGTGATACAGGTCGTTGTGAACCAACGATCGGGGCACCTCGTCAACGATGGTTGATTCGAGTTGCCGATAGCCAGCCTCGAACGCTTCCCAGGCACCCGGCTCGCTCCGGAGCTTCTCCTTCCAGCGGGGCATGCGTCCGCCGGGCGGGTCGTGAGCGACGCTCAAGAGGTACTCACGCCAGCTCCCTTTGTGGGGCCGACCATCGCTTTGCCATCTGCCCCAACCGTTGAGACCGGAGACATCGGCGGCCCGTAGACCCTCCAACATTGCCGCCGTCGGCACCACCAATGCGGGCCAGTCCTGCGTCTGTTCGAGCGGCTCGCCAAAGACACGTTCGCTTACCGCAAAGAAGTTCGCACCGCACGCGCCCACGTCCAGCACCTGGGGCACCGGGAGACTCGGGCTGGCGAAACCACCAGCAAACCTGTCTTTCTCAAAGTCCGCGCGATGATTTCCAATCCGGATAACCAGAGAGCGGACTCCATCCGGTGGCGACCCGACGTCCTCGAAGCCAAAGCAATCCGACCAGTGGCCGCTCGCAACGAACTCCGCAGGCGAACCAACGACGAAGCCCCGGGAGGCGACAAGACCCGTCACCGCCTCCTCGGTCCAATCGGTCACCCGAACCATCGCCATCGGCCGGTTCAGTCGAAGATGCGGACGCTTCGCTGGCGAAGGAAATGATCCACAACAACAAGCGCCGCCATAGCTTCGACCATGGGAACTGCGCGCGGCAGGACACACGGATCGTGACGACCCTTGGCTTCGAGCGTCACCGCATTGTTGTCCCGGTCAACCGTCTCCTGCGGAGATGAGATGGTGGCGGTCGGTTTGAAGGCAACTTCGAATTCAATCGACTCGCCGTTCGAGATACCACCCTGCACGCCACCAGAGAGGTTCTGTGCGGTTCTTGGCGTCCCGTCAGGGCCGGGGATGAAGGCGTCGTTGTGCTCACGGCCCGTCATCACGGTGCCTGCAAAGCCCGAACCGATGGTGAAGCCCTTGCTGGCCGGAAGTGAAATCATTGCCTTGGCGAGGTCGGCGTCGATCTTGTCGAACACCGGCTCGCCGAGACCAGCCGGCACGTTGCGGATGACGCAGGCGACCGTGCCACCGAGTGAGTTGCCATCCTTGCGAGCGGCGTTGATCGCGTCGGTCATGGCAGCCGCTGCGTCCACGTCTGGGCAGCGAGTGGGGTCCTGCTCAACATCAGCCTGGGTGACCGTGGACCGGTCCACCGACGCATTGACCGTATGAACCTGGTCAACCCAGCCAACGATCTCCACACCGAGCGCCTCGGTGAGGATCTTGCGAGCGATGGCTCCAGCAGCAACGCGGCCGATGGTCTCGCGGGCGCTGGCTCGACCGCCACCCTGCCAGTTACGCAGGCCGTACTTGGCTTCGGTGGTGTAGTCCGCGTGCGATGGCCGGAAGAGGTCTTTCATGTCGTCGTAAGCCCCGGGACGAGCGTCCTTGTTGCGAACCACCATGCCGATGGACGTACCGAGGGTCACTCCCTCGAACGTGCCGGACAGGATCTCCACCTGGTCGGCTTCCTGGCGCTGTGTGACCAGTCGACTCTGGCCGGGGCGGCGCCGGTCAAGATCAGGTTGGATGTCCGCTTCGGTCAACGCCAGATTCGGCGGGCAGCCGTCGACGATGACGCCAACGCCTCCCCCGTGGGATTCCCCAAAGGTGCTGATGCGAAAGATCTGTCCGTAAGAACTCGACACGCCCGTAAGGATAGACGCCCCCTCCCCCGAACCCCGGTGCTTTCCACGAACGCCTACGGGACATATGGCTGGGACATGTCCTTCAGCTGAGAGCGATGCGGACGCGTTTGTTGCCTTTGCCTTTGGATTCGGTCCTGGTGATGGCGAACGTGCCAGTCTCGATGGTGGAACGCACGTGTGTGCCGCCGTCGGCCTGCTTGTCGAGCCCAACAATGTCGATGACCCGAATCTCCTGCACCGACTCCGGGATCATGTTGACCTTGGTGCGAATCAGGTCTTCGTCCTGGACCGCCTGACCCCGGGGCAGGAACGACACCTCAATCGGCCGGTCAGCCGCAATCTCGGCGTTGACCAGTTCCGACACCCGGTCAGCGAAACCCTCGGGCAG
>ENA-ORXT01000322-ORXT01000322.1-marine-metagenome-genome-assembly--contig:-NODE-322-length-79125-cov-28.716046_pt1 | contig 79125 bp, 53 predicted proteins | sample MGYA00237868_ERZ511482 | MGnify/ENA metagenome assembly ERZ511482 | reverse complement strand
CCGCTGTCATTGGCTTTGGCCTGCTGGCTTCCCTTGATCGCCCAGAAGCCGTCGATCGCCGCTTTGAAGGCTGGCTCGTAGTCGGGGACAGAAGGGCCAGCGGTCATAGAACTGTGCTTTCAGCCAGAGAGTCGACCTTCACTCCGTAGGCGTTGCAGGCAGCTTCTGTCGCGGCTTGCGCATCGCGAGCGGCAAACGCCGAGCGAAGGGCATCGGCTGTCACCGACGAAAGTTGCGCTGGATTAGGCACCCGGATCTTGCGGAGGTACTGCGCTTGGAAGCGGTAGGTTCCGCCGCGCATCTTCACGCAGTAGGCGCCGACGAACAGGTTGGCGAAGTCTGAGAGCAGGAGTCCGCCGAGTACTTCGAGGTCCCAGTCGCGTGACACAACGAAGTACAGGTTGTGGTGCGGGTAGTACTGGCCGCGATCCAGTACTGGGTGCGCCGCCGCCTTCATATCCGGCAGCAGCAGCTTCGCCTGCGTCTGAAGCTTGGGGTCGACCTTGTCGATTGTGCGGTGCCACGTGGCTGGCCGCTTCTTCGCTACATGGCGACCCTTGATAGCCGCTCCATGTTTTTCGTAGTAGGCGGCGAGCTTTGGATACTCGGCCAGGTCAACGAGCGATCCGTTTTTCCACGGGTTCACGAGGTAACGCTCACTCCATTGCGGCTGGCCGCTGCTGATGTCCTTTGAGCCGATGAGCGGCAAGAGCCGATCATCCTCAACGTCGGGAACCTCCTCTGGGATGTACACCCGGTCGCACCCAGAGGCGACCCCGATACCAACCCGCGTTCCCGTCGCCTCGTCTTCAAGTGGTGCGAAGCGTGCTTCGAGGTCGGCGATCAGTGCAAGGGTCTTCGGGCTCCCGGAAGGCCACAACGCCGGACCTTCGAACCAGCCCGGCAGTTGGCCGGCCTCGAAGGAATCTGATTTTGGCGCTCTGCCTCGCTTGCCTTTGACCCACGGAAGCACCTTGCCGGAAGCCGTGCTGTCAAACTGGACGTTGGCGTGAAGCATCCGTGTTTGTTTCTGCGCTCCGTTTCGCACGATGGTCACCGCCGGGTACGCCGAAACATCTTCTTCGAATGCGTCGACGTCGTGCATGACAACAACCGAGTCAACGGCGTAGTCATCTGACACAAACTCGCGGAGGCGGCTCCCGTACTGATTGTGCATCCAACGGTCGGCGCAAATGAAAGCCAACTTGCCCTCAGGCTTGAGTTGAGCCAAGCCCTTCTCGAAGAAGCCGACATAAACGTCTGCCCTTCCTCTCATGGTGCCGCATTCGGATCGATATGCGTCGCTCACCTTGGCGGGCACGTCCTCAAGGCGGATGTAGGGCGGGTTGCCGATCACAAAGTCCGCGGACTCGGTGGGGTGCTCAGTGAGCAGGAAGTCGCCGGTGGTCACCCAAGCTTCGGCGAGCCGATCAGCGACCGATTCCGATTCGCCCGCTTCCAGAAGCTTGGCTCGAATGGCCTTGCGGGTCACTTCGGCGTTGTGTTCGAGAAGGTCGAACGCCCGGATCGCACGGTCCGTGTCAGCCAAGGGCACATCGTGGGTTTTGCACGACGCGATCAGCCGCTCGACGATGGGCAGGATGAAGGCTCCGCATCCACAAGACGGTTCCACCACGACCTTGTCTGCGAGATTGACCGACGCTTCGTACCCAACCGCGTCGAGCATGAAGTCGACAACCCAGCGACGCGTGAAGACCTGGCCGTGGTCTCCCTCAGGGTCTGGACTCCAGGTCACCATCGTCCTCGGTACGCGTATCAGGGCCAACTGCTCGTGAGCCGGGCTCACGGTGTGCCACTTCCAATCCCCAAACTACATGGCAGCAACTTCATAGGGCCGACACTACGAACGCCCACTGACGCTCCGCTTTGGGCGCGACTGGAACCGACCGAAGCACTGCTGCGTTCCGGTGTTCGGGTCGCTCTTTCGCTGCCCTCGCAGCACTGGCAGGAGCAGACCGCAGTTGGACGCGCTGATCTGCGTCGGGGTGACGACTGGGTGCTCAACAAAAAGTGAAGCCGCACTCGGGATCAACTAGATTCTGACCCAATGATCCTCACTGGACTCGGAGTTGTTGGTGCGATTCACAGCGGGGAGCGGGCCATGCTCCAGCCTGCCCAGCGGAAGATTCTGGCAATTCTCATCGCCGCCGGAGAAACCGGTCTGTCCTCAGACCGTTTTGCCGAAGAGGTCTGGCCCACGGCACTGCCGAAGGAATGGGAGAGTGCTGTGCGGCAGTCCATCCACCGGATGCGGCGCACTGTCGGACTTGAGACGATCGTAAACACGACGAAGCACTACGCGTTACACCCGGAGACCTCAGTTGATGTCTGGACGCTCCTGAAGGTGGCGGCTTCGGCACTCGACACGGGTTTCGAAGACGACACGGGTTTCGAGGACGACATGGCCGAGTTGGTCAATGGCGAGCCTTACCCCGGCATCGAGCGGACGCCGCTGGTGCAGTCTTCCATCGACCAGATCACCACGGCGCGAGTACGCCTGCTCGATCGAGTTGCCGACACGGGCTCCCCTGTCTCAGAGGGTTGGCTTGAATCAGCCCGCCAGCTGCTGGCCCTGGAACCATACCGAGAGGATGTGCTTGCCTGTGTCGCCAAGCTGCACGTCTCCGCCGACCTTCACGCACTTGCGACGCAGATTCTCTCGGAGGGAATTGCGCGCATCGAGCTGGAACTCAACGCGCCAGCAGGAGTGCAGGTGACTCGGTTTCACAGGCAACTCATGTCCGGCGCGACTACGCAAGCCCCCGGCCTGCCTACAGCAGCGGCGATGCCCGCGGCGCGGGTGGCGGGAACGGTCGACATCTACGAACCCGAGCTGAGAATCGAACGTTCGGAACTGCTGGCATCAGCGCAGGCGGCTCTCCAATCGACAGGTCTTGTTCTTTCGGGAACCTCGGGTTCGGGAAAGACTGCTCTGGCCTGCAATCTCGCAAGGGCTGCGCACGCTCGCGGTCGGCACGTTCTCTGGTTGAGCGCTCAACGAGGGCACACCGTTGCGTACGGTCCAATCGTCGCTGTTCTCCCAACTCTGCGGGAGCAACTTTCCCCGCTGATGAGCGACGGTGGTGATTCATACGAGAGGTCGCAGTGTTGGTCCTCAGCGCTGGATGCTCTTGGTCGCCACTTCGACGGCCGGCCGCTGACCATCGTGGTTGACGATGCTCAATGGCTCGACAGCCACACCCAACAATTCATCGAGTTCGCAGCGATGTCTCGCTCGGCACGGGAGTTGCAACTGGCGATCGTTGGCCGTGTTTCAGCAGGACAATCGACTTGGACCGAACTGAGCGAGTCGCTGTCTCGTAGTGGATTCCAACAGATCGACGTTTATCCCTTCACACGGGAAGAGCTCCTGGTGCTGATTGGACGCATGCACCCGTCTTCATCATCCAAGCAACGATCGGATCTGACGGATGCAATCGTTTCCTCGAGGGCGTCCCTACCAGCAATTGCGTTTGAGCTGCTCCGCACAGCTGACCCGGAAACTCTGCTTCCAACCCACCGTTGGAATCCATCAAGCACTGGTCGCCTGTGGACCGATTCGGTGTCGTCGCCGACCCGAGCGGTGAGCGCCGGCGCGGCCGTTATTGGGCTCAATTTCCGGCTCTCGGAAGTGGCGGCGTTGTTGGGGTTGTCGATCACTGAGGTCCTGGGCGCGGTCGATGAATTGCTCGATGCAGAACTCGCCGTTACAGGCGAGCGGCCAGACGAGTTCAGTTTCGTTCATCTGCTTGTGCAGGGGGCCTTCGAGGCGACTCTTGACCGGCGTACGCTGCGCGAACTCCACCTTCGTGCTTCCCGCGATGAGATCAGTATGGATCCTCATCGGCGGGCCAGACATCTCCTCGGAGCAGGCCCGTTGGTCGATGTTTCAGACCTCATTGAGGCCCTGTTGGACTCGGCCACGACTTACCGTCGTAGCGGATCATTTCGAGAGGCGGCCGACATGTACCGCCGAATCCTTGCCCTCGACCCCGGGGCGGAAAATCCCCGGCTGCTCCTCAACTTCGCGGATGCCCTTGATCGAAGTGGAGGCAACGGGTGGCAGATTCGTGAGCGTGCGTTCGATCTTGCCGAGGCCGCCCATGAGCACGAGCTTTGCGCAGAGATCGCCGGCGCTGGCGCGCGAGAGAACGAAAATATCGACGGTGACAAGCGACGGGTTGCCATGTTGGACAGGGTGCGGATGGATCATCTTGGTGAGGTGCCTCGTCAGCGCCACCAGATTGTTCTGGCACGGGAGCTTTCATTTCTTGGCAAACACGATCGAGCGAAGCAGCTTGGAGCAGAAGTGGTGCGATCTGCCGTCGATGCCGATGGCCGGTTGGCGGGTTGGTTGGCAAGCTGGCCCAGCTACCTGATTGATCCGGCATCTACCTGGCCTCCGTTCCCGGAGGATCGTGCGGCTGCCACCAGCGTCGAACTGCGATCACAGATGCTGCAGTTGGAGTGTGTTCTCGCCCTCATGCTCGGCGAAGACACCAAGGCAAGAGTGCTGCTCAAGGAGTGCGCGACGCCGGCTATGACCGTCAATCCACTCCGCTCCTGGTTCGTTTCGAATATCGAGGCAATGCTGGCGTTCACAGATGGACAATGGCAGAAGAGCCACTCCATTGCGCAAGCTGGCTTCTCTCGCGCCCAGAGAAGCGGGATAGCGTCCGCCTTCAGTGCACACACAGCGCAAGTCTTTGCTCACCACTGGGTCCAGGACAGGCACGCAGAACTCCTGCCGCTTCTTGAGTTGGCTGCACCCGATGTGCAACAAACGATGCTTGCGCAGGCTGCACTGGCTGTGGTGATGGCGCGTGTCCCGGAACGAAGTGGTGAAGCACAAACTCTCATGTCCAGGATCACTCGTCGCGCCTACACTTCGAGCGCTCCGCTCGCGCCGTCGGTTTGCGCTCTGTTGGCATCTGCCACATCGCAGGAGACTGCACCGGAAGTGATTGATGCGCTGAGAGAAATAGTTGAGCCGTTTGCCGGAACAGCTCTCGTCGTGGGAACCGGCTTAGTCAGCATGGGGCCGGCAAATCGGGCGCTTTCCTTTCTCGCGAAGACACCCTCAGAGCGAGCAGATCTCCTGGAGGCGGCGGTAGCAGAGGCTGACAACTGGAACCTCCCAACATGGTCAGTACGGTGCCGTATTGACCTCTTCGACCTGACAGGCGAGAGCAGGTGGCTCGAAGAGGCCACAGCCCAGGCAGAGGGAACGGAACTGGCGGTCCTGCTTGAGAAGCTGTAGCGGCCAATCTCCGCTGATGCGGCGATCAGCTTCATTCGCAGCTTCGGCGAAGTCTTTCAGAGAGTGCTGTCTGTTGGTGTAAGCAATTGCCCTCGGCTCGACCGATGCGTTGACAGTTCCATTCCCGAGCACAGAGCCTCACCCGACAACCCGGTTTCACCGGATGATCGAAGGAGTATCTCGCCCCGACCGAGCGGTTGGTGCGGGCTGCGTGCGACCAGCCATTTCCGGTGCGTGTCAGGTGCGACGCCTCCTGTTTGCTTCTCGCAGATCAGCTTTCAGGGAGAAGAAAACATGCCCCAGTCGCCTCGGTGGATGGCTCGCGCCAACATACCGACCCCCGCCACCGCGCCGGTGCCAGACCGGCGTAGCTACGCGTCCGCGCGTCGACCGATGGTCGGGTTCCTCGCCACGATCCTCACCTTCGCACTGCTGGCGACCATCGCTCCTCCGGCGTACGCGCAGATCCGCGACTTCGAGTCGACCCGCTCAGTCCCGCTCACGACCCCGGAACTTGAGCAACCCAGCAACCTTGGCAATACCGGGTGCCTCTCTGCCTCCGGCGGTTGGAGCATTGGGTCCGGTCTCTCGCTGGAAGCTGCCCCCTTCAGCGCATTCCAGCTTCGCGACGGCTTGTCACTCGAACCGGCGAGGACGCCGGCGCCGGTGCCCAGTTTCGAGGCAACCAGGCCGACCTTGAGCCTCGACAACGGGTTGGATCTCTGCCCACCGACAGGGCCAACCGCCACGGCTACCACCACCGTGACCGCAACGGCAACCGCGACCACCACGCCCACACCAACGGGGACTGTCCCTGCCTACGAGGTGGCCACCTGGTGCGCGGAACTGGCCCTGACCCAGTGCGGCATCGCGCCGACGTCGCTCACGCCGCCCGTCGGCAGCGCCGACCCCTTCGGCTCGATCGGCTCCGATGTCTCCGTCGACGCCTCTGGCGCCGCCCGCTGGACCGTACAGATCGATGGTCCACAGGGCGGGCCCGGACTGGGCGCGGACTTCTCGTCCCAGCGCGGCGACGGGGAACTCGGTGTCGGCTTCGCCCTGACGGGAACTTCTGAGATCACGCGTTGCCCCCGCACCATGCTCTACGACGGCCGTCAGGAACCGGTGAACTATGCCGAACCGATTGCTGAGGCCAACTGGTGTCTCGACGGCGCCCCGCTCGACGCTGTGGGTCAGTCGACGGGGATCGAGTACTTCGCCACCAGCGTCTGGTCGTCCACCGAACTCCAGCTCTTCACCGGCAATGGCCTCGGCACCAGTCACTTTGTCGTCGAAGACGCCGATGGAATCAACCACCTGTACCAGCCCATCGTCACCGATCGTCTCGGGACCGACATGGTTTTCTCCTATGTCCGAACAATGACCGAAGACACCTTCGGCAACATCCGTAGCTGGCATTGGAGCGTCGACACCACCGACGGTCTCAATTACCAGCTTGAGCAGATCTCCTGGGGCGGCAATCTGGTCACGAAGGAAGCCAATCTCTGGGGGGCGCGCATCTTCCGCCGAACCCGCCCCGTCCGTACCCGGTGGATCGATGGGGTCAAGCTGCACAGCGACGAAATTGTGACCAATATCATCGTTGCCTCATTGGCCGACGCCACCGGCACAGGCGCCATCCCCCTCTCATTGGATGGCCACGCCGGGGCAGATTGGGTCGCTGACCTTGAGGGCCAGGCGATTCTCGACGAGTCGACCGGTATCGAGTCGATTCTCAAGGGATACATCTTTGTGACCAGCGAACCAGTTCACGACTCGCGCCTGTACCTGGAATCGGCTCAGCTGTGTGAGCAGTGGAACGCCGCCCAATCGGCGTGGGAACTGTGCTTCGAGCCGACCGCCTTCACCTGGACCGGCGTGAAGGCCGACTCCGACAGTGAGGCGTTCGCCCCCGTTCGCGAGTCAGCGAACTTGTATGGCCACAATGGCCCCACCGTCCCCGGACAGGCCAGTGCATTCCTTGGTGGCGAGGTGCGCGGACCGCTTGACGCTCAGGGCGTGTCAGGCCGGCGCTCGTTCGCCGTCAAAGACTCCGGGATGGTCGAATTCCGCGACACTGAAGTGGGCGTGGTCGATGTAGCCGCGCCGCCGGCGTCGTTCACCGGCGACCTCGCCAAGGTGCACGTCAAAATCCCCGGCTACCCGTCGAGCTTCGAACAGATGGGTGCCTACCTCAACGAACCAGCGGGCGGCGTGGACGTCCTCCGGTTCGTCACCGATCGTGACTACTTCCTGTCACTGCTGAATACGCCCTGCACGGGCGTCAACTTCATCAACCACGGCAACGTGTGGACACCGGACACGCTCCTCGACACCGGTTTCGCAGCATTTTCCTGCGGCATTGACGACAAGGTCGACGGTGCCGACGGCAGCGAGGACAATGCTGATGAGGCGTCGCTGGCCTGCGGAATTGCGGCCGACAACGCCGGCAACCCAGTCGAACCGTGTTACGACGACAACCCAGACTTCATCGGCAATCGGTACTTCGATGCCCTCCAGGACGCCTTTGGCGGCTCCGCCAACAACCTGATCCGCGCCGCCAACGGCATCTTCGGGGACTTCGATGGTGACGGCCTGGAGGACCGACTTCGTCTCGACCTGTACAACCCGACGAACTCTTCCATCGAGCTGTCGTCCGGTGTCACAGCCAACCTTCCGGCCATTCAGACGCCGGTACCGGTCGACACCGACTGGGGCAACTTCAGTGACCTCGCCGAGCTGAGCCACCACGTATCGAACACGCTCATGGCGCTCAATTTGCAATGGATGGGTATCACCTCCGGCGACTTCAACGGCGACGGCCGCTCAGACATCTACCGGCCCTGGGGTAATGGTGCCGAGGCGGATCGGGTGTACATCACGCAGGCAGACGCAACTGGCAATCTGTCGTGGACCATGGCCACCGGTCCGGTAACCGACCTGCAAAGCGCGGCGACGTCCAAGGCCGAAGACCTGCAGGAACGTACCCTCGACATGGGTCGCTTCCGCTTCATCAGTGCGAACGGCGATCGGTGCCCCGACCTGTACTTCCTCAACAGCAGCTCCACCGATGATGTGTGGCTGGCCCCCTGCGGGACGGGCTCCTGGGTTCGCCACGACGGCTTCCCCACCACTATTCGCACTGAGGCTGGGTTCAGCGACGAGATCTCGAGCACACAGATCGACCTGTCGCGCTTCCACTTCGCGGAGTTCAACGGAGACGGGTGCACAGATGTTTACGAAGCACTGAGTCCCGAACTGAACCAGGCCGTCAGCGGCTTTGGGCGCATGTGGTATTCGACGTGCGCAGGCACGTTCGTGCCGGGCCCTGCCAGTCCTGTGAATCTGTCGTACTCAACTTCTTCAGGCAACGTGGCGGGGCATGCGTTGTTCTCGCAGACTCCGTTCCAGATGAATCCGGAGTACTTCCTCCTGGCACCGGACGAGCTGCCCAGTCTCGATGCGTGGCTCGTAGCCCAGATCCAACTCAACCGGGTCCGCGTCGGCGATGTGAACGCGGACGGTCTCGCCGATTTCGTCGTCCTCAGCGCGAGCTCCGATCCAGCCAGCCGGGACACGGTTTTGCTCAACAAGGGCAACGGTTCCTGGATCACGATGGACGGCGGATACTCCGAAACCGGACAGGAACTGTCCAGCAACATCGTGCAGCGCAACACTCCTTCCAATGTGCTCCACTCCCCCTTCTGGCATCGCTCAAGCAAGACAGACTTCGACCTGAGCCGCTACCAACTGGTTCCTCACGGTGACAGTGTCGGAGCCGGAATGTGGGCCGCCGGCCAGCTCGTCTGGAGCTATAAAAACTTCGATGCGCAGAGCACCGGCGACATTGACTGCACGGCATGGCAGTCATGGATGGCAGAAAACGGCGTCTGCTTCAACGAGTTCGGCTGGTTCATCCTTCTGGACCATTACTTCCCCAGCAGCTTCGATCAGGTTGAACTGACTGCGGTCACGAACGGCACCGGCACCGTGACCGACATTGCCTATGACTGGTACCGCTCGGCCAATGACACGACGGCGCCCACTGACGCAACCGCAAACGCTCGGGTGGCAACCCGACTCTCGCGGATGCTGCCCGCAACGTCAGGAGGCACGCTCCGAGAAGTTGAGCACGCCACCGAATTCACCTATTCCGGTCTCGAAATCAGCCGGTCCAACGGTTCAAAGGGTTTCGCCCAGGTCGTCTCCACTGAGGTACTTCCTGAGGGCGAAGGCCGGACCCGCACCACGACGAAGTATGAGCACCGCCAGCACCTCGTTGGTACCCCGCACACGACGACGGTCGAGGTCTCAACGAACTGTTCACCCACTTCCACGGACTGCAGCTGGCAGCGCATCGAAGAATCCCGCAAGCGGATGAACGCAGTAAGCCTGAACACAGTCCCGGGCCATGAGTCCCGCTCATTCACTGCTGTGCGCCTTGAAAGTTGGAACGACTGCCGCGGCGGAGTCGCAGGCAACACTGGATACTGGGGCGTGACCGCTACCTGGTCACTTGGCGACAAGGTCATGTCGCTTGAGTGTCAGGTGGATGGACCACTCGACCAGTTCGGAAACCCCGCGTGGACCAAGGCCGAATTCGGCGATGGCCGCACCGAACAGGTGACGCTGGCCTACCTCGACGACCACCACCGTCGTTACTCGCTGCCGACCACGCGGACCGTACAAGTCACCGATGTCACTGGCGACCAGTCGTGCACGCTGGAGTCAATCAGCTACGGCGCCCACCTTCGAGCAACAATGGTCACCGAACCTCTGGTGAACGACGCCTGCGCGACGACGGGCATCAGCCGTTACGAAAGCACCACGTACAACACCTACGGCGTGATCCAGCTGACCAGCACGGGCGGCACCAACACCGCAGAACGCGAAACGGAAAACCATTTCGGCACCGGACGCACCCGCACCTTCCACACCGGGGTTGCCCAACGCCGAAGCACCGCAGGCAGCGGCCAGTGGATTGAGTCGACGCAGACTCCGCACCAACCGGACTGGGAGTGGACCACTCCCGGCACGTCATCGGAGGACGACGGCAACGTGCTGGCCGGAGACCGACTGCTGGTGACCAACACGCTGGACGAAGCCGGTCGGCTGCTGTCAGTCGTCTCGGGCACCGACACCACCATGACCGGATACCGATGGAACGACACACCATCGGCTGCCGAGGCCACCCAGCTCGGCGGCGCAACGCGCAACTGGACGGTCTCCAACCGAGATGGATTCAGCTACGAGGTCCTCGATCGCGTGGGCCGAGTGGTCCGCACCGCCGGGCAGGCAGCCGCAGGACTGATTGTTTCCGATACCTGGTACGACGACAATGGCCGGGCATCACAGACCTCGCCGGAGTACCTGGTCACCGACGACTCCGTCGTTGATCGCAGCCGCCTGCTCACCGTCGACGCCTTCGATGAACTGGATCGTCCGCTGCAACGCACCGATCTGTCCGGAGTCGTGACAACCCACAGTTACGACCACGGCAGTTTGTACGGCATCAGCTCGCTGCCCTTCCATTCGGGCGTATGGCAGGGCTGGTTCACGAACGACCGGGTGGTCGTCGATGGCGTGCAGTCCGTCGTCCACATTGACTCCGTCGGGCGAACCGTCGCAACCACCAACGCACTGGGCGAGACCAGCTACTACCGACACAACGCGGCTGGCACCATCAGCGGTATCCAGGATGCAGCCGGCAACCTCGTCGCTGGCACCTACGATAACTGGGACCGCATGACCGCGCTCGCCGACCCTGACATGGGCGCCTTCTCCTACGAGCACAACGCTTTTGGTGAAGTGACCCTGCAGACCGATGCCATCAACGGCACGACGGAAACAACATTCGACCTGCTGGGCCGCCCGCTGACCCGGGTTGTCACCGATGCATCCGGGTCGGTGTTTGACACCGAAACCCGGGTCTACGACATCAGCGCGACCGCAAACAATGCGTGGGGCAAGCTGGCCGTGCACGAGTCGAACAACGAACGCGTCGAATATCACTACGACGCTGAAGGCCGACTGACGTGGACCGAGGTTGACGGTGATGCAAACGGCAACCAGTCCTTTGTTGACACCCATGTCACCTATGACGCCTTCAGCCGACCGCTCACGACGCGCTACGAGCACCCCGACGGCGCCCACACCACGGTCAACGTGTGGGACGTGGACTCTGGCGAACTCGTGGAGATTGAAGATCTCACCGGCCACACGATGTGGGCTGTCCACGGCTTCGACTCGATGGGTACTCCCGTGTTGTTCGAACACGGGAACGGCACCGCCACCTATCGCCAGCCGGATCTCGATATCGGTCAGCTGACCCGCATTGAGACCCGCGGACCGGCAGGCACAACCATTCAGGACATTGATCTCACGTGGAACGGCCGAGGCAACCTGGACTCGCTCACCAACACGGCCGCCGGTCTCAGCGAGACGTTCACCTACGACAGTCTCGACCGCCTGGCCACCAGCCAGGTGGCCGGTCAGGGCGTGGTCAACTACGCCTTTGACACCATCGGCAACCTGACCCGCAAGACCGACTTCTCCGCTACGGACTATGCGTACGGGGCGAGCCAGCCCCACGCCGTGACCGCTGCGGGCGTCAACACCTATACCTACCGATCCGATGGTCTGCTGGAGTGGCACTACGTGGACGGTGTCGATGAACGCGCTTTTGCGTACACGCCGGACCGCAAACTTGAGTCGGTGATCTTGCGCAACTCGACGGGGGCCAACCCCACCCGCCAGCTCTTTGCCTACGGCAATGACTCGCAGCGGATTCGTCAGGCCTCCCGCGACGCGAACAACAACGTGCTCGAGTGGTCGTGGTATCTCGACGAAAACGTCCGCCACACCTCCGATGGGGTGAAGGTGACCATCGCCTCACCGATTGGCGTGCTCGCCGAATTCGACGGCACGGACTGGCTGTGGATGCATACCGATCACCTCGGCTCGACCGAAGCGGTCACCGACGGAGCCGGCGTTCTTGAACAGCGGCTCGGGTACGCACCGTTTGGTCAGCCTCGCGATCCCGCCACGGGCACACTGCTCGATGATGGGGCTGCGACTGCGATAGTCGAAGATGGCTACACCGGCCATGACCGACTCGATGACTTTGGTCTGGTGAACATGCGAGCCCGCATGTACGACCCAGCCCTGGGACGGTTCATCCAACCCGACACCATCATCCAGGCGCCCTTCGACAACCAGACGCTGGCCCGATACTCCTATACGCGGGGTAATCCGCTGCGCTACAACGACCCGTCCGGCCACACGTTCAACCTGGCCGGGTCCTTCGCCCATTCCTTCGCACAGACCTTTGTGAACCTGTCGTTCGGCTCGGCTGGGCTTCCCGCTCCGCAGCTGAACTACCAGAGCTTCAACAACGCGTTTGCCGCCCAGGCTCCGCAGACCGTGTTCTCTGCCCCACCAGCCAGCGAATTGGCACCAGCTGGCGCCGGAGGCGCACCGGTGCTCGATGGCATCCAGGACATCTGGCTGCCCGCGTTCGCGGCCGCCAACGGACCAGCGTTGGGTAGCTCCAATCCGCAGTTCGCGACCGGTGCGGCCGCCTTCTTCCATCCGGGCCTTCTCGGCCCCCATGGTTACGTACTCAGCGCCGCTATAGCTGCGGCGACCCGCCAGCCGCGTCACTTCCTCGGACCGGATGCGATATCGGTTGAATTCAACATGTCCTTCAGTTTTGCAAAGGGCGGCACGGCAACACCGTTTGCTGGCGTTCTCGTTCTTCGAGGCCCCGATGCTGGCCTTCTCTTCACCTACGAGGTTTTCGGGAAGGGATATGGGATCGCTCTGCCTGAGGCCGAGGCTGGTGCGACTGCCTACTACTACAACGGACACGAGGACAACTTCTCGATCGCCGGCGACTGGGCGGGCAAAGGCTATGCAGTGAGCGCGGGAGCGTCGGTGTTCGGCGCATTCGGGGTCGGCCTCAGTTGGGCCAGCGTCGACGATGGCCAAACGCTGTATGGCTTCTCAATTGGGGTAGGCGTGGGCGTACCCGGGCTGCCGGGCTCAGCCACATGGCAGGAAACCGAGACCTCCGGCGTCTCCGGCGGCTACCGAATGTTCACCCCCCGGAAGTGACCGTGCCTTCTTGACATAGAGGTTCCATGGGGCGGCTCGCACAACTGCGGGTCGCCCCTCGGCGCCATGCCAAGGTCCCCATTCAGCTCCTCAGTCGAACACGATGACGCAGCGTCCGCGTGTACCGCCGGCTTCGAGGCGGGCGTGCGCTTCCCAGGCCTGAGCGGCCGGATAGATCTGCGCCACCCGCAGGGTGACGTCGCCGGCCTCGGCCCGTTCGCGCAGCCGGTCAAGCTTGGCGTGCTCCGTTGCGTAGCTGGTCACCCAGGTGGTGCTGAAGGTGATGTCGCGCTGGGGTTTGCCGGGATACCCCCGTACTGAATGTTGACGGTCTGGCTGATGGCAGCGTGCAGAACGCCGAGGTCATCGACGCGATCGCGGATGGCGGGGCGTTCACCTCGGATTCGGCGGGAATCCACCGGCGAAGCGAACCGTGCCTCTGCGCTAGCGTCGCCAGAAGACAAACGGGCGTCGTCAGCAGACACAGGGAGTCCAAATGGCTGAGATGATTGAGTTCGCGGTGAACGGTACGAATGCACGTGGCTACCTCGCAACGCCCGACGGTGGGAGCGGACCCGGCATCATCGTGCTGCAGGAATGGTGGGGGCTCGTACCCCAGATCAAAGCGGTGTGCGATCGACTCGCTACCGCCGGATTCACTGCGCTCGCACCAGACCTTTACCACGGCGAAATCGCGGAGCACACAGAGATGGACAAGGCCGGCTCGCTCATGACCAACCTGCCGCCGGACCGCGCCGCCAAAGACATGCTCGGCGCAATCGACGCGCTGCTTGCACACGAAGCGTGCTCCAGCAGCGCTGTCGGCGTCACCGGTTTCTGCATGGGCGGACTCCTCACCCTCCGCCTCTGCGCGCTGGCTGGCGACCGAGTCACCGCGGCCGCTCCTTTCTACGGAGCCCCTTTGGGCGACGACAGCATCGACTGGTCGAACCTCTCCGCCAAGGTTGAGGGTCACTTCGCAGCCAATGACGACTTCTTTCCACCCGAGGCGTGCGAGGCACTTGCCGCTCGGCTGCGCGACCTTGGCAAGGACGTGAACTTCCACGTCTACCCGGGCACGAGCCACGGATTCACCAACGAAGAGAACCCCATGGGCGCCTGGGACGAAGCAGCAACCGCCACATCCTGGGGACGAGCGCTCTCCCTGCTCGCCACAGTCTCATAGCCACCCATTCTCATAGCCACCCAGCGGACAGCGTCGCACGGCGCGGCGCGCTTGGCAGCCCGGGTTTCACGGCGGCAGGTGGTGACCCTGGAGTCCGACTCGCACAGAACCGATTTCGTTGACCAGATCGCCCGCTGACTCGTTGTCAGCCGCGGTTGCAGCCGAGCACCGCGTCGAACTCTGCAAAGAGCGGCGCTTCGCTCCCGATGGCGTTGACCCACAGCGCCGGGTCGGCGCGGAACCGTTCAATGAGCTCCTGGGCGGTGACACCGGAGTAGATGGTGTAGTCGGTGGTTGCGCCCACGTTGACGGCATTGCCGAACTGGTCGAGTTCAAGCGTGGCTCCGTCCGAAGTGTCGAAGATGCGGTAGAAGGTGCGCATGCCCCATGGGTTCTGTCCGCCTGTCTCGGGGTTGAAGCTGCAGACGGCGCCGGTCTTCGCGGGTGGCTCGACGCAGGGCTTCGGCCACTCGCCGGTTACCGTTTCCGCTGCGTCGAGAAGCAGATAAGAGGGTTCGGCCGGCACCCCGTTTTGCACAAGATCAAATCGGTATTCGAGGAACCAGTGGGCGCAATCCCATCCGCTCGGTCCAACAGCGGCATCCTGGCGACTGATGAAACCGACCCTCGCACCCACCGTCTGTTCGTCGGCCGTGATCCACGTGCTTTCAACACTGACGTTCGAGATGCTGCTGTTGGAGTATCCGGAGGCGAACACCTCAAAGTTCTGCGAGGACCGGTTCGCTTCGGAGAAAAGATCCCAGGTCATTTCCGGCTGGCCCTGATTGATGGAGCTTGCGTAACGGTCCATGAACGCCCACACAATGGTGGCCAGTTCATCGGATGTCACAAAGCCCTGTGCGCCGGGGATACTGAGCTGCGGGGGCTTGCTTTCCAGGTCGCCGAAGCCGGCGTAGCGGTCGGTAATGGGCCGCACAATCTTGAGGTCGTCCGTGAGCGACGGCGCAGCCGGCACAGAGGTGCCGGGTGTCGCAGTGCTCGGCGGCGTGGTGGATTCGGCCGGTACGACCGTTGGGGCATCGAGAGGCGCGACGGTCGACTTGGGAGCAGCCGTCGGCTGGGGCGCTGGCGTCGTCGTGGGCGGCGCCGCGACAATGACCGGGGTGGGGTCGGAGTCGACCAGTTGCGACCATGCAAGTCCAACCACAGCAAACAATGCGATGGATGCGGCCACCATCGTGATACCGGGCCGCAACCACTGCATTGTCGACCATGAACCGGGCCAACGGGGCCCGGGGGATGGCAGCGCAGTCGCTTCGTCCGACAGCTTGTCTTCGAGACGGGACCAGAATGTTGGGTCATGGTCGGGCGCCGGGTTGGCGATGCGGTCGCTGACAAGTTGACGGAGAGGCTGCTCTTCGCCGCCAGAGAGTTGGGTGATGTCGTTCATTGCAGACCTCCTGCACTCAGGCGGACCCGCATGGCGCGGCGAGCCCGGTTCACGCGACTGGCGACAGTGCCAACCGGCACGTCAAGGTGGTTGGCGGCAGCTTCATAACTGAACCCTTCCGCATCGACAAGCACGATGGCGGTCATCTGGTCGACAGGCAATTCGAGAAGCGCCTCACGCAGAGCGCTGCGTTCGGCGAACCGGGTCGCGGTGTCCACCTCGATGTGAGGTTCCGCCACCGTTTCGATGGACACGGTGGCGTGTCGGGAACGGGACCGGTGGATGTCAATGCAGGTGTTGTGCACTATGCGCCACAGCCACGCTCCGAACGATGCGCCGTGCAAGCTGTCGAGGCGGCGCCAAGCGTTGAGGTAGGCGTTCTGCAAGGCGTCATCCATGGCGGCCTGATCGCCGAGCAGTTGCCAGGCGAGACCGCGCATACGTTCGTCGTGACTCTTGATGAGCGTGGAGAACGCTGCAACATCTCCGGCTCTCGCGCGGTTGAGCAGCCCGGTGTCGTTATCCACATCGGCTCCCGTTCCAGACGCCGGACGTCGAGTGCCCATCGGGCTGACCGCCATGGCCAGTTGTCGTTTCATGCAGGTGAGACGCCATTACCCCCAAGTCTTATCCATAAGTTCGTGCCACCTCCTCCCCCATGGGCACCTCGGCGGTCCAACCAGCCATGAGAGCCACGCTTCTGACTAAACCGCCAACAGGTCCCGGACGCAGAGTCCAGGACCTGCAGAAGTTGACGAACTGCTCGATCAGTTGTTCATGCGTCGCGTCGTGCTCACGTGTCCAAACTGAAGGCAACATCCGGGCGCGTCATGGTTCAGGTCAGCGTCTCAAGCCGATCTCCGCCGTGGCCTGCCAGGCAGCATGCACTGCATTGAGGGACCGGCCCCGGTCCGGGTGGGTGGTACCCGAACCGGGGCGTCCTTTCACGAGACGGATCAGCTGCCGTAGGAACTGCACAGCGTCGCGTTCTCCTCGATCTGGCTCGGGTTCAGGATCTGACCGTCGATCAGGTCTTCCCAGATCTCACACGAGCCCTGGCCCCAAACCTCGAGAACATCGATTGTTGCCGACTTGCGTGCTTCGTCGCTGCCCTGATTCGACGCGGCTACGAGTTGTTGGTTGAGGGCAGTCCACCCACCCATTGCTCCGCCAGCTGCGTGGCCCGGCGTAGAGCGATTCGGTGCCCAAACCAGGTTGTGACAACTTGTCTTGAATGCGATGCCAACCGCATCGAGAAGCTGTCGGTTCTGCTCGACCAGGTCCTGCGTGCCGCCCTGCTTCACAATGTGGTGGCCGTGCCACCGGAGGCCGAAGGTGGTACCGCCGTGGGGACGCCACGACTTCCAGTTCTCCAGCGTGATTGTGCCATTGCCCAATGCACACAGGTTGACAACAACGCCGAACACGGAAGAGAACCTCGACAGGAGGATCCCACCCACCGTTCCCAGGTCCTGATTGATCTCTGCGTTCACCAGCTTCTTTGCAATGCCCTTCAACTCAAGGCCAATCCCCGGAACCACGGTGGCGTTGGCCCGAGAGGCAACCCCGTCGCTGGTGCCGGCATCGCCGTTGCCCGTGAGGACACGCTGATACTCGGACCCGTCACCGGCAACCAGTCCGTTCGAGAGGTCCACTCCGTAGGTCACACCGTCCTCGCTGAAACCTGCGCTCATCGTGACGGTTGGTGTCACGCTGAACGAAGGACCAGCCGAATCAGCCACAAGCAGTGAAACGGTTGCCCGTACACCGGCACTGGCGGAGAACGAACCGTTGAAACGGGGCTGGAAACAGGTGTTACCGATAGCACTTCCCGTATCTCTGATCTGCGTTGCATTGAGCGGGACACACCCTTCGAAACGACGACTCGTGTTGAGCTCCCAGCCGTAGTTCTCCGTTCGCAGATGGTGATAGTCCACCGATGCGCTTGCTGACGCACCGATGGCACCGCTCACACCAATGCTCGCCGATGCGTCGATACTCCACACACCGTCGAGACCAATGTTGAGCGTCATGGGAATGATGCCGATGAAGAACCTCACCAGCGTCCTGTTGCCGAGGATCTCGAACTCGTCGCCAGCCTGATACTGCACGTTTGCTGACACGTCGTAGCTCACGCCAGCGTGGGCGGTTGCTCCGGCGTGGAACGAAAGAACCTCCGGGTCCCAGAATCCGTCGATCTCGATGTGGAAATCCGTATCGATGTTTGACTCAAAGTTGAAGTCCACCGAGAAATCTGATGAGACCTGAGCACCGTTTTTGTCCGTCGGCGTGGAGTGCGGTCGGTTTGTCACGTTCTTACGCAAGGCGTCGAGCAGGTCACCGGACTTGGTGTACGCCGTGGTGCCTGTCGCAGCTCGGGCCAATTCACCAGCAGCCCCAAGCGGGTCGTCGAGGCTCTCGACCACCTGAATGAAACCGTCCGGTGCAGCAGTGCTGGGACCACTCACCAGCACAGATCCGACGCGGAGCCGGTTGTACAGCGGATCACCCGGATTGGATGGGTCGACAGACAACTGCATCGCAGCGGACTCGCCGCTTCGGTTGTAGGACGTGACCAGATTGGTCACGTCAATCACCTGCGAGAAGTACAAGGTGTCGAACTCGCCCGGTCCGCTCACGTGATAGTCACGGCTCTGCACCACGCCGTCGAAACCGGTCCAGCTCAGCGTGCGGGTTCCAAGCTCGTTGAACGTTGGGTCCGGGTTGCGATTCGGAAGAATCTCAACCTCCCAGGTTCCGTCAGGCCACTCGTGACCGAACCTTTCGAGGTCAATGGCACGACCTGCGAACGTCACGCTCGTCGGCATCGCCTCACCTTCAGCTACTGGACGCAGGAAGAAGCTTCCGGTCCCGGTTCCCCACTGCTCACTGGGCTCTTGCCCAAGCGGTGGTTCGCCGATGTCAACCACCACTCCGGAAGTCACGATGCGGACTTCAGCAAGCTTGGCCAAACCGTCGACGGTTGCTGAACCCGTCAGGGTTCCATCGGTTGTCGGAGTGATGTCCAGATACCCGGTGCATCTGACAACGTCGCCCGGATCGAGCGGGGTCGACGATGCAGGCACCACCGGTTGCCCCGAAGCGACATGCACACACTCGACCGAACCTGGCGCAGCAAGCGCCAGACTGCCATCGACGCCGAAGCCAGGATCCTCAAGCACACGTGCGCTCGATCCGTTGATGATCTGCATCTCGAACAGCATCGAACCCGGGTTCTCCACCTTCAGGGTCTTCGGCGCGGGTTCGCCGTCGAGGAAGATCGCAACGTCGAACCAACTCGCATACGAGTACGACCATGAGCGGCTGTCTTCGACAACAACGCCGCCGATGTCAGCGACAATGCGAGCGGTCCGGGAGATTTCCGTGTCGGACGGAATCACGGTGTACGTCGCAGTGCAGGTGCCCGTGGTGCCGACCGCGATCTGGGCGGGGCATACAATGTCAGCGAAGCCCACGCTCTCCAGGCCAATGTTCACCGCTGCAGCATCAGATGAGCCGGCATTGAGCACATCCACCGCCACGGGGTGAACACCCTCTTCGAGGTCGATGTCCGTGAGCACGACCGCAACGCCAGGCGTTGTCGGACGGTGTGGGTCAAGAGCGGACTGGCCACCTACGTCGATGGCAGTTATCTCGATTCTCGGTTCGGATCCCTGGAGGGACCAGACAACTTGCTGTGAGTACACATCGGCGTCGGCAGTCGACCCAGAGGCGACAACCACCTCCGTGTTTGCACCAGCTGCAACCACGACACCGCTGACGGTGCAGTCGACGGCGTTACCCGGAGCAAGTGAAGCTCCAGTACAACTGTTACCCGTGCCAATCAATTCGAACGCAAGATTGCTCGCAGTCTGGGGTGCATTGTTCTGCACTGTGATCAGCACGTCAACCTGGTCGCCAGCCTTCGCAGAGGTCACGCCCGGTTGCGACCCATCTGCGGTTCCCGGTGCGTAACTCCCAACGGAGAGAATCTCCAGATCCTCAGCCATCGGCCGCGCCGGTGCTTCGGTGTTCCAGCGGAACACTGCGGTGCTCTCGACCTCGCGATCCGAGATAACGCTTTCGCCTTCGGCGGTGGCAGTGAACTCGCCACCCGGATCACCCGGGGAAACAGTGAGCGTTCCGGAGCACGTAATCGAACCGGCAGCAGGCAACACGCTCGGACACGACACCGCGCCGACGGCCGGAGCAGAAACGTCCAGCCCATTCAGATCCACTGCACCCAATTGACTGTTCGTCAATGTGAACTCGATGACCGCGCCATCAACCACGAGTGGGTCCCCACCCATGGCGTCCTGGTCATCAATCCTGATCGCTGAAATGAACAGGTTCGGTTGCTCACCAAACATGCTCCATGGGTGAGCCAGGGAGAACACCTGCGTTCCCGCTTCGTTCGCGGTGGTGGCGAAGGCCTTGACCGTCCGGGCGTCAAGCCCGGTACTCACGGTCACATTGGTGAAGCGACACGTGACACCGTCACCGCTGTCGAGCGTCGTGTTGTCGCAGTTACCCGACCCGTTGAGACCAGCGCCCTGAAACTGAAAATCTGCGACTGGAGCTGTGTGGATGTTCTTCACCGTGACCTCAACAGTCACCGAGGCAGGAGTCTCCACGTAGACAGGCTGTGACCCGTCGGCATCCTGGGGCCAGACGACATCATCGGTCTTCACCGTGACATCGGTGACCGTGAGGCCCTCAATCGGTGCCGGGGGCTCGCCTTCACCCTCGTTTTCCGGCGGTGTGCCCGTGCCGCCACTCGGGGCGCAATTTCCGCACGTGAACCAGTTGAACGTTCCGACCTCATCCTGTGTGCCCCCAGCCTCGAGAGCCGCCAGCACGACCGCCTGGTGCCTCGTTGCCTGCGTGGAAGACGTGGCGCCAAGAATGAAGTTGTAATCGCACGTGAGTGAGCCGCCAGCTTCGACTTCGACACCGCAGTCAACATTGCCAGAGCCGCCGAGCGTTTCATTGCTGAGCTGTACATCATGAAGGGCGACATCACCCACATTCATCACTCTGAACTCGCCCTGCAGCTCGGTGGCGTTCGGATCAGGAATCACCAGAACCGCACCGCTCGCAGGATTCGCATCAACCCAGGTGTTCGACGTCGGATCCATGATTCGGGTTGACCCGGCAATCCGTCCAGATGAACAGGAGATCTGCGTGATGCGCTGGAAGTCAGATGTGGCTTCAGCATGACCCCACGCGCCATCCAGCCAGGTGTAGCGCTCCGCGCCTTCACCCTCTGGGTCCGCAGTCTCAAGGACGCTTTCGTTAACTGGCGCCCCGTAGCCGTGGTTGGCGCAGAAGGCCGCAACAGTGTCGGCCACCAGACCGGAGTCGCCGCCCGCGACTCGAAGCAACGATGACGACTCATCGCCTACTACCAGCCCCTGCACGGCGTCGGCCGGGAGTGCGATGAGGAAGCCACCGTGGGTGGGGTTGGTGAATGTCGGGCCGCCGCCCGGGTCCGTGACCTTGTCGCCCGGCTCGGTGGTCACGGTCACTGCATGGGCATCAACAGTTGGACAGTTGCTGCCAATGGTGTAGGGCGCAGGGGTTGTCGGCGCCCACGTGAACAGCGGAATGGTCTTCTTTTTCTTCCAGAACATCTTGTACCAGATGTAGGCCGAAATCGATGGTGGAACCAGGGCAGCCTCAAAGCCGTAGCAAAGCTGCGGCGAACGCCCGCTTGAGGGTCGGAACAGTTGCAGCGAGGCTCGCGCCGTTGCGCCGGCACCAACGATTGTTCCGCCGACGCCGCCGCCGCCCTTCGCAATGATGAGATTGATGCCAGCCGTCAGGTGCGCCTCAGCCCGGCCTTCAATGCCCGCCGAACCAGCGATCGTTACCAGCACATCGTTGTCAAAGCCGATATCGCATGCATCGATCGACCACTTCCATGGCGCATCGACGTGAGCACCAATACTGCCGGCAAATTCGACGGGGATGAATCCGGCAATCAGGATTGTCTTCGAGAAACCGAGGTCAAGCGACGGCACTTCAAAGAAGGTGCCCTGGGCACCAATTCCGCAGGGAACACCAATCTCGCGATCGATGACCTTCGAGTTGAACAGCCAGGATTCGAGCGTGAGGTCTCGTTCGATCTGTCCAATCTGGTTGTTGGCACCCAGGTTGTTCGACGAGTCTTCGTCAATCAGGTCGAGAGCGCTTTCCGCCTTCACCCGGAAGACCGATGCCTCGCGACCAGCAACGGTGACACTGACACCAGCCTCGGCACGAAACGTGGCCCCACGATCGCCGGCGTTGGGAATGTCAAGCGTGGCGTAGAGGTCAGCGTGCACGAAGCTGGGACCAAGCTGCTTCTGCCAGTCAAACCCTTCGAACTCCGATTCGATTGGCGGCCCCTGACCTTCGTTCATGTGCGTGCAGTTGCCCGGAGCCAGCGACAAGAGCGCCAACCTGTTGGCACTCGACCGGGAGTCGGGCGGCCCGAAGGGCAACGACGATGTGACTCCGTCAATGCGGACAGCCTGATCGTTCGAGTAGAACCAGGTGCCAAGGACCGCGATGTCTTCGGATCTTCCACTGGCAACGAAAGTCCCGTCGCTTTGACGGTCACAATGGCCGTAGTAGTGGTTGCTCTCGCCAGTGCCGAGAATGCCATTGCAGTTCGCAGGCTCACTCCAGAGAAACATATGCGGAAGTTGCTCGCCCCACTCCTCGCCTGCACCGTCCAATGTCCCACTGATCGCGTACGAGAGGTCAGGATGACCGAAGCGTGTGACGGGGTAGGGACTGTTCGCGCTCACTTCCAGGTCCGGGCCCGTGAGGTGTCCACCGCTCACCCAGCTCTGAGCACCGTCGTCCCATCCGCAGTGTCCGTAGAAGGCGCGAGGGGTTCCGGGATGGAGAACACGCTTGGTGTTCCCTCCGTTCAAGCGGTAGTTCCGAAGCGCCTCGTCGAGCATCGCCTCTTCCTCTGGCGCGGCTGACGCGCTGCGAGCCTGAAGTTGTTCGATCGCTGCTGTTCCCGCATCTCCCTCGGCGCGGGCCGCCAGCGTTCCGAGAATCAACGTGGCCGAGTTACGCAATGCGTCGCGCTCGTCGATCTCGCGGCTGAACTCGATGACGTCGACGGACGACCCCTGCGCCCGCCGCTCAGCCGGTGCATCCTCCTCCTCTTCTTCCATGGTCGTCGCAAGCCAGGCGAGAAAGTCCAGCGTGGCCTGGGTTGGGCTTCGCAGGACGCTCATTGCCACGACAGCGGTGTGCCGCAGCTTCGGCGTGGCGCCGTTTCTTGCGATCTCCACAAGGCCAACCTGTGCCTGCGCGTGTCCGACCGACGCCAGCGCACCGATGATTGCAACCGCGCTCGCGTCGTTCCACCCGCCGGAAACAACCTCTGAGGACAGTTCCGTGGCAAAGCCGGGTTCAAACTCAAACGCTTCGCGCAGCGCGATGCTCGCGTTGATCGTTGATCCAAATCGAGAATCGGTGCTCTCGTCGACGTCTGGCGTCAGTGGGTTGTCCTCAACGCCATTTGCAACAAGCACGAGCTCATCCCGAGCGAACGTGGATGCATCGACATTGGCCCGCACAGCTGCTTCACGCTGCAACTGCTGCGCCATCATTGGATGCAACACGGACCTCCAAACGGTGGCCGCCTCGCGTTGGGTGGCCGCGTTCGCGACCGCCACCGCTGCATCCGGCGTGGGTGCAACCTGCGTCAACTCAAGCGTCGAGCGCGACCACACGTTTGCGTCAAACGGTGCGACGCCGGAGAACGGGTCGTCCGGGTCAATCGGACCCGAACCGACGTCCGGATCGATTCGTACGATTTCAGTCGACGTGATCTGCTCGGTCTCACCATCGCTGGTGACGACAATCGTGGCTCCCTTTGTCGTACCCGGATCAAGATCCAACATCGTGCGCTCCAGCGTGAACGTTCCGGCGCTGGCGGAAGCAGAGGTTGCCACTCGACGATCGCCGCCGCGATCGCGTTCGATCCGCTCGAACTGATCCGAAGCACCGCTCAGTTCCAGGTTGACGAGATTGACCATCCCTTCCTTGAGCGTTCGCGTCGCCGCCGAATCATTCTGGCCATGGCGAATCTCCACCACGGTGCCCTCGACCGTTCGACGGAACCAGGTTGGCAGCGCCAGTTCGGTCGCCAGGCTGGCCGTTGAGTCCTCCTCGTTGAACGTATTGTCCACGTCACCCTGGTTCCAAGCGGAGTCAGCAGTCGCCGGATCGATCGGCTGACTCTGATCAATCGATTCGATAGTGACAGTGCCGTAGCTTCCGTCCGTCGATTCGACAATCGGGTCGATGACGTTCAGCTGCACCCACTGTGAACCGTCCACCACATCGAACGCGGTGAACGAAAGGTCGGCGTCAACGGTCATCCTGTTGCGTTCAAGACGAGAGGATTCAGTCTCATCAACCAGATCCGGAACCACCAGAAGTTGATCGACAATCACGGAGTACTCGTACGAGGAAACGTGATCGGGACGGAAGGCCAAATCGGGATACGTGATCGAGTCACCGGTTTGAGTAAACCCAATTTCGCAATCCTGCGATGTCGACACCGTGAATGAGCTCTGACCATCGACGGCATAGTTGCCGTTGTTCTTGAACCACACCCCCTTGTCCCCACCGACGACGTTGCCATCCATGTTCACATCGCTCGCCACGTAGGCGCGGGTCGCAACGCCGCCATTTCCCACGCTTGAGAACGTTCCGTTCTGGTCCTGCCAGATGGCTTTGTCCATTCCGTTGATGTCACCGTCGCCGTTGAAGTCTCCACCAAGTGCGGGACTGGACAACGACTCGATGATCGTCGCGGTTCCGGTGTGAGATACCCGGTCAAACGCCGTCTGCAGATGAGAACGGTGCGACATGATGAGTCGATAGTCCTCCCCAATCCACAGGAGAGGCTGCAGAGGTGAAACTCCGTCGACATCAACAATGTCGCCGTCACGCTGAATCAGAGCTGGCAGGCGCAACGTCCATCGGGAAGGCATCTGCGGATCGTTCAGCGACGAGACGTCGCGTCGGACCTCAATCATCACCCAGTCAACAATCGCATTGTCTCCAGAAACCGACAACACCTGCGCAGATGTCACTGCGGTTCCCAGGTATGGATCGATCAGCGGCACCGAAGCGGTGGCGCGAAGAGTGTCGCGCATCAGCCCAGACGCAACGTCCAGTGGGCCTTCAAGCTTGGCATTGAGTCGAAGATCCGCTGGCGCCAACGCAGAATTCGGGCACTCGCGGCGCGGACCTTCGGGGCCCGATGGCTGCTCCGGCCCGACTCCCTGAAGTGGCACAGCTCCACCGAACACGGACGGCGGCGACGTTACGGTCGACAGTTCGAACCCGGATCCGTTGACGAAGGTGGGCAAACCCTCATCACGAGGGGATGCGTCAAGGTTCAGCCTTTGAGCATCCGAATTGTCAACCGCGTCGATGCGGACGGCTCGCACCGAGAACCCGTTGCTCGGTGATAGAAAAACCGGTTCTCCTGAGTCGGCGACCGCATAGGCGAAATCCGCAATCCAATCTCCGTTGGTCGATGCATCGACATACACCGTCTCGTGCAGCAGACGGCCCTGTCCGTCGCAGCCATCGAAGGGACTCCAAGTGGCGGAAGCGCCAGTCGGGTTGGTGAGGCGAACGGTGATGTCGCGCTCGCACCCATCTCCGAGAAGACGGAACCACATTCTCACCTGCCGTGCGTCCTGCGCGAACGAGCCGGACTCGGCGACTGTTGCCCGCTGTGCGGGACCGAACGTCGCGCCACGAACATTGAAGTCCCTGTCTGCCACACCGACCATGGCGTCAGGAACAAGAGCCACAGCACCAGACGGTGCCGCCGCCAACGCCGTCGACAGCAAAGCAGCGACAAGCGAGATGACAACTGACGCCACCAAACGCGACCGGGATGTGGAGGATGGGGAAATCATGTACGACTACCTTTGAGCAACGACGATGTGAACGTCATCACCCAATCCGGTATGTCGCACCCGGGTCGCACCGGGTCGCAAGGGTCGCACCCGGGTCGCACCAGCGCTGCAGCCTGACCTCAGCTCGACAGAAGGGCCAGCACCCGCTCAGCGACAACGTCAAGACGGGACGAATCGAAAGAAACGTCGACTGGGTCCGACATCTCTGTCCGTTCGGCCAGGAGCGATCGAGCCTGCTGGCCGACCATGATCTCGGCGGCCTGGTGCTGCGCCACCAGCTCCAACAACTGCAGCGGGAGGCTCCCCGCGTTGCCGGCTGAGTCTGCGGCCTGATTCGTATCGAACCACAGCCCACAGGCCGCAACTGCTGCCCAAAGCAGATAGGGCCAACAGTTGGTTTCAACACAGAGCCGCACGCCACTGCGAATGTCATGACGAGCAGCATCGAAGTCACCCAATCGGCGGGCGCATTCCCCACGACCGATCGTGTTCCCTGCCAGCGTCACCAGATGCCCCACCTTTTCGACGACCTTGATGCCCTCGTCAAAGGCCACACTGGCCGACGCTGCATCCCCCAACTTCAAGTATGCACGGGCGCGATCGCCGGGGAAGTAGCTGAGAAGCTGATCCAACTCGCTTGCCCGCGCAATCACTTCGCCTTCCTCCAGCAGGACCAGGGCCATCTTTGGATCACTGTTGAGTTCGGCTTTGGCAAGGGTCAGATAGCTGCGAGCAACCATATGCGGATCGTCGAGTTCGCGCCCGCGATCCAGTGTCTCACGGAAACACCGTTCGGCGAGCTTGTCTTCGCCACGCGCTTCGTGGCAGTGTCCGAGATCCTCGTTGAGTTTCGCAAAGAGATGCGGCTCAACCTCAGGCGCCGGAAGCGCCTCAAGTGCCTCGGTGAAACAGGCCAGTGCCTGATCGATCTCACCCTTTCCGAGAGTCAGGACGCCTCGCGTGCGGAGCACGTTCGCTTTGGCAATACCAACCGCATGAGCATTCCCCGTCCCGCCCGGCCCGGCTTTCGCCTGTTCGCTGGCGGCCTGCGCAACCGCCTTGTCCGCCTCGTCAAGCATTGTCGATGCGGCGCGAACCCGGCCTGAGAGCAGAGAAATCCAGCTGGCAGCTTCGGCCAGTCGACCATGCATCAGTGACGGGGCGGCCGAGGTTGTACGACACTGCCCGAGAGCGCGCGTAAACAGAAGTTCGGCCTCAGCGATTTGCCCGGATTTGACCATCGATGTGCGCAGTGGTTCCAGCATCACGCCGATGTCGTCCCAGCGGTCTGCTGCTGCGCACCAGTCCCAGGCCGCAGCAATGTTGTGGCGCTCGGTTCGCAGCTCCAACATTGCCTGGTGCTGACCCGAACCATTGAGTCTGGGCCCGCATCGCTCGATGAGGTTGAGGACGTATTGTCTCTGCACCATCCGAACGGCGTGGGCGAGCGTCTGATCTTCGGCCAGCCGGAACTGGGCATGGCGGGCAATGAGCGGATGTAACCGGAACCGACCGGTGTCATCTATAAACGAAACGGCGGCGCGCACGAGGGAGTCCAGCGTGGCGAACGCGAGCCCATCCGTGACCGATACCGCTTCCCCGGGGCATCCTCCCGGGAAGACGGACAGGGTCAACAGTGCAAGTCTCTCTTCGGCACCCAGGGAATGCCAGGTCTGGTCGAGAATCTCCTCCAAGGAGCGTTCGGCCATGCTGGCTCCGGGGCGAAGAAGGTCGTTGGAGCTCTCGAGCGCAAGCGCAATGCCCTCGGGCCGCAGAACTGTGGTCCAGGAACCGGCAAGTTCAAGGGCCAAAGGCAGCCCGGCAACCTGCGTGCATATACGGTGAATGTGTGCGCGGGTGTCGGGAGCGGGCGTGGTATCGGTCTCGACCAAGGCGCTACCGGCTCGGCGGGCCGCAGCAAGGAACAACTCCTCCGCCGGCGCCAGGTCCCCATCGCCTGCGCCGATACGCAGTCCCGTCAAGGGGACAAGATGCTCGCCCGGCAGACCCAGAGGCACTCGACTACTCACGAGCACCCGCAGTTCCGGGCGGACGTTGATCAAGTCCGAAACGAGTTGTCCGGCTTCGAGAACATGTTCAAAGTTGTCGAGCACGAGCAGGACTGGCGTGTCCCGGGCGATCACCGACGACACGTCCTGGCCGGGCGACGCACCTTTCCCCGCCGCTGCCGCAATAGCAGCGGGCACACGACCGGGATCGCTCACCGGCCCCAAATTGACCCAGAGCATCTCGGTGAAGTCCCCGCCGTCACCAATCTGGAGCGAACCTACAAGCTCATGACACAGACGCGTCTTGCCACTCCCACCCAACCCCACGATCGTCGAGATCCGATGATCCATCAGCGCGTTGCGCACGCTACGGATCTCATCCACGAAGCCAAAGAACTGACCGGAAGTCAGATGAGAAGAGCGGTCGTGTTGCCCGGCTGATGTCGATGACACCCCGGAACGACCTGACACGCCATCTGCTGAACGTTCGGGCATCGGCGCCGAGGAGGTCTCGTCGAGTTCCACCCCAAACTCGGCGGCCGCCCGAGACACAGCTCCCGTCAACGGATGGCCTACAGCCGCAAGCATTCGGTGATAGCCCGGAATGAAGTCGGGAGTGACGAGACCATCGCGATTGATCACTTCCCACGCCCAGGCGGCGCCTTCGGCGGCGAGAGCGATATCCCCGGAGGCGAAATGCCCCCGACTGACATGCAGTGTGGCGGTCTCCGCAAGCGAAGCAGCGCTCGCCCGAGTGTCGAGCAGCCAGTCTTCGAACTCCAACGACATGTTGCGCAGCCGCAGACGATTGAGAAAGGCCCCGGCGTAGAGCTGGCAAACACGCTCGCCGTCGCGTGCCTCGGACGCAGCGCGCAGACTATCAATGTCGGTCTTCAGCGTGCAGGAGACAACGGAAGCGTCGACAGCTTCCACCGCAGTCGGAGCTCGGGCACGAATACGACTCAATGTTGTTGAAAGGCTGTTCAACGCACTTGCGTTGCCACACCAGAACACTTCGGCAAGATGTCGCCGGTCCCGAGGACCACCAATCGCCAAATAGAGGAGAACAGCCAGAGGCAGGTTCTGGAGCGACAACTCGGTGCCATCGTCAGCGATGATCCCCGGATTGCCCAGGCTCCGCAGGTACATGGACCCAGTGTAAGGCGCCAACCATCCCCAAATTGGCCGAAATCTCGTGGCAGGTGCGACCTGCGTGCGACCGAATTCCTAGATTGTGAGCGAATGGCCAATGGGTGGCCCAAAATTGGAGAAGACGCCATGAAGAATGAACCACAGCGCGAGACGATGCCGTCCCGTTCGGTCCGTCGCATCGTTGCGGCGGTCGTCGCACTGGGCCTGAGCCTCTCGGCCATGCTCGGTTTCGCCGGCCCAGCTGATGCTGGATGCATCGCTACGGGGATATCTGGCAACGACTGTGGAGCCATCGTGTTCATTGGACCGATTGAGCCGTCGATCCATCAGTGGCTCCCAATGGCTGATTCAAGCGGTCCAACGATCGCAATCTCTGGATCCCTTCGCTGACCCGACCGCTTGCGCAGATCAGGCCGGGCTCCCAGCCCGGCCTGTTTTCGATTTGGGAGCATGACCGGTAGCGACGTCTGGCGGTCAGACGTCGTGGGACTGCCAGGCTCCGGTGGGATCTGGACCCCGGCGCACGTCCATGGCCTGGTCAGCGAGGCGCATGACGATGGCACAGACAGTGCCGACCTCGGCTCCCGGGATGGTGGCCGACGGTGCCCACGCCCGACAGATGGGGAAATTACCATCGCGGTCGTCAAGCATGGCGCGGATGGCCTCTGCTGAGTCGACACCGCGCTCGTTCAGCAGGGCTTCTGAGCGGCGGTATCGGGCGTCGCTGTTGGCTTCGCCCGCACCTTTCGGAATCGCGTCTCCCTCGGCACCGCCGTTCACGAAATGATTCGTGTGTAGCAGCGGCGCATCACCCGAGTCTTCTCGCCACATCTTCGAGCCCGAATACTCAATGCTTGATCCAACACCCGATGCCCTGGCCAGGAACACGTGTCCCGAGCGACCACTACCCGCTGTTGAGATCAGCTTCTCCACTTCCTGATCGTCACGGGCGTCAAGCAACGCGCGCAACAGCACATGGATGGGCACGCCGGCCAGCGACTTGTTCGACAGCAGGAAGTTGAGTCCCACTGCGGTCCCCGCGCTTGACATCCCAACCTTTCCCACCATGCCCGGCTCGGTCACGGTGACCACATGGTGGCCATCAGAGTGCGTTGCATCGAGCACCACGGTGACGGGTTCAAGCGTGCTCATCCAATCCCAGTTCTGCGCAAGAATCCGCGTGGACGGCGACCAGACGGAACTGCACTCCGACGCTTCGGTACCCGTGTACGACATGATCTCGCTGCGCGCATTGAGTGCCCACACCCACGAGCGCAACTGTCCCGACGCATCTGCAATCGCATCAATCTCGGCAGCCAGGTCTCCATGCCAGGCCCGTGTCACCGCTTCGAAGTGCGCGGCACGGGTGGCTACCTCTTCGCCTGGCAACTTGAACGTGCCGTCGTAGATGGCGACGCACTCTGCAATGGAGTCGCGCAGCGCTTCACCGTGCTGGTGCCCCCGGGCAGCCGCATCGCCAGTCACGTGAAGCACGGGCATTGGTGTGTGCATCGAGAGATTCGTCATGATGCAAGTGTGCCACCTCAGCCAGGTGTCGAACTCAGGCGGCGTGGAGCAGGGATCACCACAGACCCCTCACCCGCGTCGAGACACGAACATGGCTCTGGTTCAACGATGCCGGGAATCGCGCACCCATCACCCTCTCCGGAACTGAATCCACGCTACGCACTTTCGTGAGCACGATGAGCGAGCTGACCGGTAGCTGAGGACACCAGGCGTCAAACCTCAATCGGGACGCACCCGTGCCGATAGCCCAGCCATGGAGCTGACTGCGGAGGATGAAGCCGCCCCGTACGCGGACGAACTCGACCGCCTTCGCCTGGACGCTCGACACGACAACCTGGCATTCGAGTTCCTCGGCTGCCTCCTGCTCGGCACCGGTATACCGCTGCTACTCGGGCCTCACCTGGGCTGGCAGCCGCTCGTGCCTTGGATAGTCGGCTACCTCGGCTTGGTGAGTGTTTGCGTCGCCGTCATCCGCCTGTCGTCCAAAGGTTCAACGATCGACAGACTCGTCGATGAGGTTTGGACGGGGGGAACAAGCTTCGCCATTGCCTGGCTTCCCTGGCTCACAAGCGAGTCCCGGGAGTCATCAACTCTCCTCGCCATCACACTGGTGATCTACTTCGCCCGTCTGGCGAGCAACGCCATCTTCATGCCCCAGGTATACACCGGCAGCTGGCGCCGATGGCTCCTCCTTGACATGACGTCCATCGCTGTTGCCACCGCGTTGGGAGGACACTGGCCCTGGGCGCTCATAACTGTGACGGCCACGCTCTACATGCTCGACGGATCCAGCCGCCTCGACGAGATTGTCAAGGAACTGATTGGTGCCCGGCGAGCCAGTGAACGTCGCGCGTCCATTGCCAATGAGCAGGCTCGACTCGACCCACTCACTGGTTGTCTGAACCGGCGCGGTATCGAAGAGCAGATGCACAAACTGTTCACCTCGCGCGGAAATGTCACCTGTGCATTCGTGGACATTGATGACCTCAAGCAGATCAACGATCTCTTCGGTTACGAAATCGGTGACCAGGCAATTGTCTCTACCGCCGACCACCTGCGCAACACCCTCGGCAGTCATTGGGATGTCGCCCGAATTGGCGGCGACGAATTTGTCGCCGTATCCGTAATGCAAAATGCGTCAACATTCCTCAAGGACGCCGCTGACACGCTCCTGCGTCAAACGGTCGATCAGCAGGGTCTCATCATCTCAACCACGATCGGCGTGACCGAAGTGAAATCTTGCAGCGCCTCGATCGATCAGATTTTCAACGAAGCAGGCTCCGCGATGCGTCACGCCAAGGCGTCGGAGAAAGGCCAGCTGATCGTGGTCGACAAGGCCATGCGCGACGTCTTTGCCCAACGCGTGCACCTCGCCTCCCGCGTGGAGGCGGCGCTGCGCGACGGTGAGATTGTTGCGTGGGGACAAACAGTGCACGACGCCCAGACCGGTGCGATCGCCGGCTTGGAGTGTCTTGCCCGATGGGAGCAGCCGGACGGGTCCGTTGAGGTGCCAGCTACCTTCGTCGACACGCTTGAACGACGGGGGCTCGGCACTGAACTTGGCAAAACAATGATTGATCAGGCCCTGGCCTTCGCTCGCCGGTCAACGGGCAATCTCCGTGACGCAAGTCCCTATGTGGCGGTGAACATCTCGCCGGGCCATTTCGCATCAAGTTCTCTTGTGCCCGAGGTCGTGGCCGCATTGAGACGCCATCAGGTTGAACCGAGCCGGCTCATGATCGAAGTCACCGAGTCGCACAGTCTCCTCGATCTGCCTGGCTGGCAGAACACGGCGGAGCGACTGCGAAAGGTGGGCGTCAAGCTGGCCATCGACGATTTCGGCGCCGGCTATTCGTCGCTGTCCGAACTGGTTGCCCTTCCCGCTGACTATCTCAAGTTGGATCGAAGCCTCACTCGTGCAGCCGTGACGCCCGCCGCCATCCCGCTTCTGACCGGCGTGATTGAGTACTCATCATCGTCAGGTTTCGTCACAATCGCTGAGGGAGTGGAAACCCAGGAGGAACTGGCCGCTGTGCGAAGTCTGGGGGTCAACCTGATTCAGGGATGGTTGTTCAGCCGCGCCGAACCGTTGGACGATGTGCTCGCCCGCATGGAGGCCGAGCGGCCCGTTACCTGGACGGCTCCGCAGTTTCTGTCCGAGGGCTTTGCAGAACCTTCGTAGGCAGCCCCGCGCTTACTCGTCAGGCACGCCCAACCAGCGATGAATGTGGGCTCGTTGCCTGTGATCGCGTTCACCAACGATGCGCAGGTCCGCCATGCGCTGAAGCGTGACGTCGGCGAAACTCGCCGCTATAGCTGCTGCGTCGAGCGGACGCCCATCGCCATCTGCGTTCAACATTGACTTGGCCACATAGTCCAGGTGGCGTCGAGAAACCCGGTCGCCCGCTGAGCGGGAACGATCACGCGCCGAACGGGTCAGCCGGTTCACCGACCTGGCGTTCGACTCCAGCCGTCCCAACCGGCGCCACGCCTCAGCCATCTGAGCGAAGAGTGTTTTCCACTGCTCGGCTTCCAGCAGAGGGAAGCTCGCGTCAATCCGACGCAGCGCTCTGGCCCCACCTGGCACTGCGCTTGCTGTACTTCCGCCTGCCTCCGCAGGTTCCGCCGTTTCTTCCGGCTGTGCGGGTAGCAGGTAGGCCTGACGGCCGGTGCTGATCTCCGCGTCTGGAATGGACTGCAACACGAACCGTTTGAAGCTTCCCGCTCCGAACCAGCCGTCGCTGATCTCGGCTCCAAACTCTGCCTGCAACTGCCACGCCAACGACGCCAGATCCACCGGTCGGTCAAGCGCCGACCAACGCGCCACCAGCACCGACGCAGCATCGGCTGCGAACTCACTCTGGGGCACCGATTCCGAGTCGGCCCCGCCCGCAGGATCAGCCACTGCAGCCTGATCCAGGCGGTCCAGCTCGCTGCGCAGATCCTCCGCAATGTCATCCAACGTGGCGAACAGGTCGGCCATGCGACGACTGAGCACTTCGACCAGCGGCGGCAACTCGCCATCCTTGCTGTACGTGTCCTCGTGTGTCAGCTCGCCCCAGCTGTCCTGCAGCAGTGTGCGCACCTGCAACTCGACCGTGATCGGAACCGTCTTGTTATCTGCCACCACATCCACGACAAGGTTCACGTGCCATCCGCGGTAGCCCGATTCCTTCGGCTCCAGCACATAGTCACGCTCCGACGAGGGATCGAACCGCAGCCCCGACGACGCTCCCGATTCCGGAATTGGCAGGCCATCAAGCGCTGACTGCACCATCTCGATGTCGCGCAGATTTGTACACGTGATGCGCAAACCGACAAGGTCGCGAATGACCGTGGGCATCTCGTCAACCGTGGAGATGTCGTCGCGGAACAGCCGCTCAAACTTTCGCCACGCCCGGCGCTTGGATTTCACCCGGCCGGACACCCGACGGATGCGCGTCCGATCCCGATCCGACAGCGCATCATCGATGGCGGTCTCCAACGCTTCCATAGCCACGGTCAAGGCGGGGTCGAGAACGCGGGCGCGATGCTCGTCATACCACGCTCCGAACTCGGCATACCCAATGGCACCGGCCTCGTGTGCATGCTGCGACTCAACCGATGTCATGCGCCGATCCTACGTCCGCCAGCCAACGGCTCACCGACATGCGCTCACGCGTAGTGGACGAACTCCACCACGTTGCCGTCGGGGTCTTCGACCATCCCGATGGTGACGCCTTCACGGATGACAGTTGTGGGGATCACTACTGGTACGCCTGCTGCTGCGCAGGCTTCCATGACCTCGGCGATGTTGTTCGCATGGATGGTGAAGTAGCGGTATCCACTGGCCCCTGGAATCCCGCCGCCCGCAGGCCGGGCCTCAGGCACAGTGTCGAACTTCACGAGCTTCACAAGGGTCTCGCCAATGCGAAGCCGGTGCATCGTGCCGCCACCGCCAATGGGCATGGGGATGTCACCCTCATGAGTCATGCCCAGAAGGTCGCGGTAGAACGCGAGCGCAGTGTCACTGTCCGAAACCACGATGCCGAGATCAACTGCCTGCTGTCCAAGTTCAATTTCCATCGCCCGAACCTAACGTGTGGACTTGGGGCATGCATCGAAGCGGCATTCGCACCACGTCGAAACTGATCCTGATGCCCGCATTGCGTGGATTCAAAATCACCCCCTATCGGACGCGACGGCATGGGACACTTGATGCATGAGTTTCTGGCGATCCATGACGAGCGGACGGTACGTAAAGGAAGGCCTGACGTGGAAGACCGCGTCAGCCGGCCTCGTCGGCGTTCTCGTTCTCCTCGGCATCGCGGCCATCGTGTTGAGTCGGGCCCAACCCACCTACCCCATCGACGCCCGCGTGGCCGAGACGCGCGTGGTCGGTGTCGCCCCGGAGTGCTTCTGGGAGGTGGACGTGGAGCTTCGTAATGACGCAGGCCGCGACATGCGCTTCAACCACATCGAGATGTTCGATCAGCCTGAAACCTTCTGGGCGATTCTTGGCGTTCTGGAAGCGGACGAGACAGCGCTTCGCACGTACCGGTATCCGGTCGCCGACTGCGCGCCGCCAGCGGTCGAGCAGCTCACGGTGAACTACGGGCCGGTTCTGTCCAACACGGTCCGCACTGTCACATTCCCGGTCAGCTGATCAACTCGGGCGCTTCGGTTCTGCCCCAAGCGTCTGCGCTTTCGCCAGGCTGAATTCCGCATCGCTCAACATGCCATCAGCATGCAACTGGGCCAGCTGCCCGAGTTGTTCTGCCAGCGAATCTTCGTCTGCATCTGCCAGTGAGCTGGCCGGATTGGACGCTGCGGCTGCGGTGCCTTTGACTGACGGAGTCGGCAACGTCGACAGATCAGCTGGACCGGGACGCGGCATGCGATGGCGAACGAACTCGGTGAAGTCGGCTGACTGCTGCGTCGATGCTTCGAACTTTCTGCCATCGAGGGTGATGGTGAATACGCCCCACTTCGAGATACCAATCGTTTCGACCTGGTCGTAGCTGTAGGCGTACTCGTGGATTGTCTTGTCCCGATACTTCTCGCGTTGGAGAACCAGCACCCTTGACCCGGTTGCCACGAAGTACTTTTTGCGAATCACACCTGCGGAGAAACCGGCCTCCACCCGTTCACCGTCTCGAAGCGCGGCCTGCACGTCTTTGGATTCCTGCACGTCCAGTGTTGGGGTGCCAGTGGCGCCCGCACTGGGGCCGGCCTGACCACTTGGTGCGGGCCGGGCCTTGTCCGTCCACATCTCGCCGTCCCAGAACCGCAACAGATCGGCCGCGTCAGGCGCCGGGTACCAGCCAGCTGGAGTCTCGCTCATGCCCAACCGTACCAGCACGACGTCGCGTGGTTCCGGGCGAGCGCACCGACGCAGCTGAGCTAGCACCGGGCACCAGCGGCACTTGTCGAAACTGCGCTACTGCGTCAGCTGGCCGATCTCGCCGATGGTCTCGAGCGCCACGTCCTGGTCCGTGGCCATGCACCGAATGGCGATGCCGTCAACCCCCGCGTCAGCGAGCACCTGGAACTGAGCAGCCACATCATCGATCGATCCGTAGACAAGCTCCGTCGGGCCCATTCCCCGATAGCCCTGCGCAATGATGTCCTCGGCTGCGACCCCTGCCTTCGCACCGTCGCGCAGACACAGCACGTCCTTGCGAACCACCACACGCGACGGTCGGCCAGCATCCGCTGCTGTCTGCCGATAGAGATCCATCAGCGCAGCGTCGGACTCCACAGTGAAACGCGGGCTCGTGTACCAACAGTCACCGAATATCGCTGCCCTCCGGACGCCAACCTCAACCCCGGAACCGATCCACCACTGCACGGGTTCGGGTGGACGAAGCCCAACGCGAGCGTGCGCCATGTTCAGGTCCGGGCGATCCACTGTCTCGCCGGCGAGGAGCGCCTGCACCACCGGAATCATCTCATGCGTACGGGACCCGCGGCTCCCCTCAGCCTGACCCATCGCCGCGAACTGTTTCGCATCCCGCCCCACGCCGGTCTGCACAATCAGGGGGCCGTCGTGCATTGCGGCAAGCGTGCCGATCTGTTCGGCCATGACGAGCGGATGCCACAACGGAACGAGGAACAACGGACCGGCAGGACGACCCGGCCACTCCGCCAGCAGTCGACCCATGATTGGAGTGTTCTGCACGTACTGATTGCCCATGCTGTGATGATCGCCGACAGTGAGGAATGCGAGACCGGTCGCGTACGCGGCCGCGGTGCGTTCGATCATTCGGGCTGGCCCATCACGCGGGTCCTCAAGAGACCATCCTGATGTTGGCGAAATTCCGATCTCCATGACGCCAGTCTGGCAGCCGGGTTACATAGGCGCGTCGCTCCTCGGCGCCGCCCATGCTGCCACGCGCTCACGGGCCGATTCGTACCCCAGCTTCACGGCAGCCTCAACGCTCTCAAAGTCGAGCAGTCCAATTTCTTCCACGTCCAGGTCGAGATACAGATCGATCACGCCGCTCTGCACTGCAGCTTCGCGATCCTGGGCCGAGCCGAGCAGCAGTGCCCGCATCAACACTGCGCCGATCGCCGGATACCTGGTCTCGCTGTTGTCGAACTTCGAGCGCAGCACCTTCCAACCTGACACGGACAGTCCCGGGTCAGTCTCCGCGCTCGGGCCATCGGGAGGCGAAACGTCCGCGGCGATGATCGTGGAAATCGACGGATCGGTGGCCATGACCTGCACCGGAAGATTCTGCAGGATGCCACCATCCACCAACAGGTCACCGTCGATCACCACAGGCGGCATGATGCCGGGCAGCGAAATGGACGCTCTCACCATGCGTTCCACGCGACCACTGCGATGCACCACGACCTCTGATGTCGTGAGGTTCGTGCTGACACAGGCAAATGGAATCCACAAATCACGCATGTCCCAGTTCCCGAACTGGTTCGTCAATGCCGTCGTGATGCGCTCCGCTTTGATGAGCGATACAAGAGGCACGGTGTAGTCGAACAGCTTCGACACCGCGTCAGACATTGTCGTCACGCGCCGTTGCTGCGGAACACGCTGCGCGATGGCGGCACCAACAATCGAGCCCATGGACGTGCCCGCAATCCGGTCGATGGGCACGCCGGACTCTTCCAACGCCTGAATGACGCCGATGTGCGCAAAGCCACGGGCGCCACCACCGCTGAGCACCACGCCGACACCGCGACCCGCCGCAAGGCGTGCGACGCGACCAAGGTCTTCTTCGGACAAGCCGCGAACGTGATGCAGTTCGTCGACCTCAAAGCGATCAAAGATCCGGGCGGATCCAACCGGACGCTTCGTCCCCTCGGAATGCATCAGCATCAACCACAGCGGCACGCGGTCCGGGCAGCCGTCAAACAGATCACGCACCCGCCGCTCCACCTCGGGAGAGATTCGGGCCGGGCAGGCAATCACGATCTGGTCGGCCTGACGAAGGATGCGCTCGGTCCACAACGACGTCTCGTCGGCGGATTCGAGAAAGACCTGATCGTGGTTGGACTCGGCGTAGTGAAACAGCTCTGTGAGTCGGACATCGTCGAAGCTCCCGGTGCGGCAGTCAGCCACGTCCGGGTCCGACAGGGTGACACCCACAGATGCACGCGTCAGATGCGCCGTTGATCCCACTGCGTGTAAGGCGTCCGCAAAGACACCGCTCACCGTCTCCTGCTGGGATGGCGCTTCAAGGTGAACCAACGCAACCAGCCGTGACGGCCGGGTCAGTTTCGGAGCCCCCGGAGCCATACGGGCCAGCACCCGCGATACCAGGCCGATGGCCAGATCCGGACTTTGCTGCGTGAGGGTTCGGAAGTCCTCCGCGCTCAAACGTGCCATGGTGCAATCGCGCAGCGCGGAAATGGACGCAGCCCGAACCTGCCCGGCAATCAGTCCCGCCTCGCCGATGATCTCCCCGCGCCCAACATCAGCAAGCACATCACCCGCAGCGGTTTCGACGCGCAACCGGCCCGCGGTAACCAGGTACGCACCATCGGCCACATCGCCCTCCCGAAAGAGCACCTCGCCGGCGCGCAGGTTCACCCACGTCACCAGCGATGCAATCTGGCCGATGGCCAGACTGTCGTTCGAGTTGAGCGACTCGGCAAGATGTGTTGCCACCCGGGTCCGCTCGGAACGTTCCCGCGCCTCGGACAGGATGGACGCGGCGAGTTCGGGTTCGCCGTCCATCACGTCGATGAGCACTTCGGGAGACACAACCTTCACCGACGAGGGAGCGGCCGCTCTCAGAGTTGCCGTCCGGCGGCCTCCAATGACGGCGGTGACTTCGCCGAGCAGTGCACCCGGGCCGTGGGTGGCCAGCACTATTTCACCGTGTGGCGCGTTGATGACGACGTCTATGGAGCCGTGATCCACGAGGAAGACGAGTGTCTCAGCATCGTCTTCGTGGCAGAGGATTTCACCCGCTGCCAACTGGCGTGACACGCCTCGATTCCCGACAACCTCCAGCAGCGCCTGCCTCTGCATACGATTCCCCCGAGTTCACCGCGCAAGTGTGTCGACCCTAGTGCAGGCCCTCCTTGCGCTCCCATCCACCAGTTGGTTGAAAGTGAGACGTCTCAGTGGAAGGCTCGATGCATGATTCGTCTTGGAACCATTGTGCTTGGAGCGGAGGATGTGAACCGGGCGGTGGCGTTCTGGCAGGCCGCCACCGGCTACGACGTGGTCCCGTTTCCCGACTCGCCCAACCAGTTCACCATCCTCCGCCCACCTTCAGGCGAGGGCACCCGTCTGGCCGTGCAGCGCAGCGGGACCCCCGCACAGATTGCACCGCGAGTCCACCTCGATTTCGTGGTCGACACCGCAGCCGAACAGGAAGCCGAGATCGCACGCCTCTGCTCGCTCGGCGCCACGCGTGCCCCCTGGGATTACGAAGAAGACGCCGACTTCGTCGTCCTCGCCGACCCCGAAAACAACCGCTTCTGCATCGTAAATGCCGCTCCTCGACCCTAGGGCCGAGGAACGGCTTGCATCGCAATGGAGTCGCCCATTTTGACGAGGCCGGGGAAGTGGCGCATGGCGAGGATGCCGTCCATGGTTGCGGTGAAGGTGACAGGATCGTTGCCGAGTACCCGAGGGTCGTGGACAACGGCAATCGGCTGGCCGGTGGTGATGGGGTCGCCAAGGACCACGAGCCATTCAATGAGACCATCGACGGTGCTGGTGATGTAGGCACCTTCCTCCGGCACCACCAGCTGAGTGGTCTCCACGAGTTCGGGCTCACCGGCAAGGACGCCCCAGTGTTTGAGGACATTGCGCACGCCGCGATCGGCCATCTCGGACCAGTCCGGGCGAGTTGTCCCCGTACCGCCCAGTTCGGTGGTGATGAAGATCGTGCCACTCTCTTCGACCGTCGTGTCCCACATACCGAGCGTGTCGATCTCCACCAACTCGCATGAATACGGAGCGCAGAACGCGTCGACCGCCGCCTTACCCACGGCCTGCGCTGCTTTGTCTTCGAGCACGTGCGTGGCGCACATCGGCACGAACTCCAATGTTTTGCCGCCGTCGTGCATGTCCATCACGTAGTCGGCCATCGGCAACAGGTTGCGCGTGTAGTAGTCGGCAATCTTTTGCGTCATCGTTCCCGTTGGCGTGCCCGGGAACATCCGATTGAGATTGCCGTGATCAATCGGCGAGGTGCGGGTGGCCGCCGCGAACGCGGGCTGATTCATGATGGGCGTGATGATGATGCGTCCGCTCACCTGCGACACGTCGATGGAGTTCGCCAGTTTGATCAACGCGAGCGGACCCTGGTATTCGTCGCCGTGATTGCCGCCGGTGAGCAGCACGGTTGGACCGTCACCGTTCCTGACGACAGCGATGGGGAGCATCACTGCGCCGTACGCCGAATCGTCGCGGCTGTGCGGCGCCACCAGGTGACCGTGTTGCACACCGTCGAGTTCGAAGTCCACGGTTGCGCTGATGGGTGATGCGTGCACGAGCAGTCCTTCACAGGAGAGGAGCGGCGAAGAAACTGTCGCCGGATTGGTGACTGATAGTAGACAGTGAGCGCCAGCAACGAGAGGGAGCCAGTGATGAGCATCGAGCCGAACCCCGAAACACAGGCCGTGTGGGGCGGCGAAGACCGCTACCTGGTGGATCGCGCCACGCAGGTCCCCGTTGTCAACAGTGTGTCGTTTGGCTACCCCGATTTCGAGGAGTGGCACGCGGTGGCCACCGGCAAAGCTGAAGGCCACATCTACGGTCGCAACACCAACCCGACGGTGGCAGTGTTCGAGGAGAAGGTGCGCATCCTCGAAGGGGCCGAAGCGGCCACCGCAGCGTCGACGGGTATGGCAGCCATCTCGAACGCGCTCTACGCGCTGTTGAGGCCCGGCCAACGAGTGGTCTCCGTCAAGGACACGTACGGCGGCACCAGCCTGCTGTTCACCGACTATCTGCCCGCCATCGGTATTGAGGTGGAGCTGATCGACACCACCAACTTCGACGCCATCGAAGGCGCCATCGCCAAGGGCTGCGACATGCTCTATTTGGAAACGCCGACCAACCCCACGCTCAAGGTGCTCGACCTGCCCCGGCTCATCGCTGCGGGTCACGCCGCTGGGGCCATCGTGATGGTCGACAACACGTTTGCCACCCCGGTCAACCAGCTTCCCATCGCACTCGGAGCGGACCTCGTGGTGCACAGCGCGACGAAGTTCCTTGGCGGGCACGCCGACGCTCTCGGCGGTGTGGTTGTTGGTTCGGCCGATCTGGTGCACAAGGTGTACAGCTACCGCGAGATCAACGGCGCAACCCTCGGCCCCGACGCCGCGTACCTGCTGTTGCGCGGCATGAAGACGCTGTATCTGCGGGTGGAACGCCAGGCCGCGAATGCGATGGCAGTGGCCGAATACCTCGAAGCCCACAATCGGGTCAGCGCAGTGAACTACCCGGGACTGGTCAGCCACCCACAGCACGAGATTGCCAGCGCGCAGATGTCAGGTTTCGGCGCGATGCTCAGCTTCGCTCTGGACGGCGAACTCGACGCGGTCCGCCGTTTCCTGCCGCACCTGCAGTTCGCTCACCGCGCCGCGAACCTCGGTTCGGTGGAAACCATTGTCGGACCGCCAGCCACCACCAGCCACGTGGAATGCAGCGAAGAAGAACGAGCGGCTCTGGGCATCCCGGAAGGATTGATCCGCTACAGCGCAGGTATCGAACACGTCGACGACCTGCTCGCCGACCTCGACCAGGCCATCACCGCCACCTATACGTAGTGGACACATACCTCTCGTTTCCCCGGCCCTCGGGCCCGTCACTTACAGAGGGAAGGCTGGAGCGAACAATGGGTTGATGTGGCCGAGCGGGACGACCGCGAGTTTCTCCCAGGTGACGTCAAAGTTGTAGGCGCCGAAGCGGCCGACGTAGCCGTCGTAGTAGCGAACCTCGTCACCGTCGAACGCGACGTTGAACATGTGCGTGCTCGCTGCTGACAGTGATGCCACAACCAGACCGTGGGTCTGCGCCGGCCACGTCCGCACGGTTGCTTCGAGATCGGCCCGGTTCGCCACGAATGTCGGCTTGCCTGAAGCACCCATGGCATCGAGGTACTGGGGAATGGTGGGTCGATATCCGGAACCGGGATAGATCGGTAGCGCCGTTGATGGCGCGTGGTCGCTCAGCCAGACGGCAACCGCCGCAGAGCAGTTCCAGCAATTCGTTTTGCGTTGACCCGGACCGAACGCTCGGTTCACGTCCACCCAGCTGAAGCTTCGCTCCGGCACGGACTTTCGCTCCCGAACCAGGGATGGCGCCACATCAGCAGACCAGCCGTTCAGCGACGCTTCGTTCAGCACCACTTCAATCCACCCCGACGTCAACCCCTCGATGACCGTGTCGCGTATGACCGCTTCTTCAAAGCCGCCGACGACCGCTCGAATGTGCGTCGTATCCGGCACCACCATCTCGAGGGTGTCGCCAAACTGATGCATGCGGCCAACCGACGCCAGCGAAACGATCGCTTCGTCGCAGTTGGTTATCGCCCCATCAAAGGCCGCCGCCCTTCCCGGGATCGTGAGCTGATCCAGCTCTGTTCCAAGAAAGGTGCACGCGCCGCGTCGGGTTCGTTCCAGCAGCCATGCCGCGTAGTGAAAGTCGTGCAGCAGGACGATCCTGGCGACGGTGCGACGGCGAGCGGTCTCGGTCACTGAAGACGAAAGAGCGGCGGCGACCAGCGCCTCCTGCTCATCACGTGATCGAAGAAGCACGTCGTCGGGCAACCGGGACCCGTCAGACAGATTCTGCGTACGCCACAGCTGAATGCCTGCGAACGGAGAGGTGCCATCCAGGTGGGCGAAGACGTCGTCGGCTGCGTGAACCGCATTGTGCCCGGGGCGGGACCAGTCCTCGAAGGCGACACGCCCACCGCGATTGCTTACATTCACAATCCGATGGAACGTCTGGTTCGGGTCGCGCACAGAAACTATGCCCTTCGCGCCAGGACCCCACTCGCGCACGCGCCGCTCTGCCTCAGCGCGCGTCTTCGCTCTCTCCAGCGGACCGAAAGTTGGCGCCACATCGTGCACGTCCACCACGAGAATCGGATCTTCGTTCCCGTTCCACGCCAACGCGCTGGCCGGGTTGCCGTCCAAGTGCGCATCGACAGCCAACGCAACCTGCAGGGTGTTGGACTTGCGACCGCCGAATCCTCTGTTCACGGAATCCAGCGGCACCGTTGCCCGTAGCGTCCTTTGTGCCTGGCGTTCAAAGAGTTTCTGGCGCGCTCGACGGGCCACGGCGGAGGTCATCAACTGCTGGGCCGTCGACGCAATCACATCAAAGGCATGCTGGGCCCGTTCCGGAACCGGGTCGCCGTTCCAGCGACATCCGAACGGCTCCTCGAAGCGTCCATACTCCCAGACCCGATCGTCGGATACATACACAGGCCATCGATCGAGAGCGTGCAACCGAACCCCAAACCACCAGGCCTCCGGAAGTCGCATCTTGGGAGACGTCACCCCTCGCAGCGTACGAGCGCTCCAACGGACATGGACCTGGGAGCCGCGCTCGTGGGGTTGGGCCAGGCCGATGAACGGCATGGACCTGGCGCCGACCCGGGTAGGAGTCCGGGTCGACGCCGGTCACGTTTCAGCTGAGCGGCCGACGGCGCGAGACCGATTGGAGAATCACGCCGAAGGTGAGCAGTCCAAGGGACACGATGATGAGCGCCGTCGTCTGTCGAGGACCGGTGATGGCCAGCTGGGGGCAGTCCCTGCCGGCTATGCAGGTGACCCACACAGATTTGATGGTTGCGCCATCTTTGAAGTCCATGGTTTCGTTCGCGCCCGCTGCGTAGATCCCGGCCTCGTCACCAGAACCGGTCCGGAAGAAGATGCGTCCGGCGGGCTCGTTCTCGAATCTGACGAACTCGCGACTCTCGTTCTCCGGGTTGAAGCTCAGGGTCGCTGTGCCGTATGCGGCGACGCCAGCATCGATGGTTGAATTGGGGCCGATGCCAGCGGCTGTCTGCAGGTCTGCACTGCCCGCGACAAACACGGTAAGCGGACCGTTGAGGTCGTCTCCGAGCGCATAGAACCGGAGCGTTGGGCCCTGCTTCACCTCATATCCGACGAGGTCCACGAGAAGCGGTGGCGCCTGCGTCACGGTCCATCCGGATCCGAGCTGCGCGCGGAGTTGCGCTGCTGTAGCTCCAACGGACGCCGTGCCGATACCGTCCTTTGTGATCAGGTGATCTCGGGCGGGCTGCGCGGACGCGGCCGGCGCGGCAAGCATGGTGACTGCAAGCAGCGCCCCGGCCAGTGCGCTGACAATACGTCGCTTTGCCCGCCGGTGACCTCTGCCTGTGTGGGTACCTGTGCTGTACATGTTTCCTCCTCGCCGAACCCCAGAGACGTCCCAAAAGTGAGATCGAAGTGTCGGCCCGTTGTGTGTCATGCAACCGTACGTCGAGCACTTCAGCGGCTCCGTTGCCGCGACTCCACCCCGACCATGGCGTCTGTCACGTCTGGGGTGCTCGCCCACCACGCGACGCTCGACATGGTGCCCGCGGGAATCTCGGTGAATCCACCGTCACGAATCTGGATGTGAGAGCCATCGACCGCGCCGGCCCACCAGCCCTGCTCCGGATGCAGCACGAGCACCTGGCGACCGCTTGCGTGCCACCGCTCACGAGCGACCGCATCAGCCTCGCGCCAGAGAACCTGCGCAGCGTGTGCGCACTGGGCGGCCTGCTTGCCCCAGCTCATGTCGAAGCGTGGCGTGACGGCAATCACCATCGCCAGATCGCCATCGGCCGATGCAGGGTCTGTTGGCCGAAGTCCAGCCGGGCACTCTTCTACTGGCGCGGGCGCCTCAAGCGGCGACGACTGAATCTGCAGTTTGCGAACCACTTCAGGGACGGCGTCCATCTGCGAGGGGGCGAACGCACGCACCTGCGCACCGTCCACCGTGACGGTGATACCGGGCGCCAGCTGGGCCCGGAGCCATGCGGAGGCCCGGGCCCGCCTCACGAGCTTGCGGATCCGGCCACCGCCCTGCCAGGCATCAATCGCCGGTGCCCATTGTCCGTTGGGGCTCAACGCTCGTGGGTCTTCCAGCAGCGTGATCACGGCAAGGGCGGCCGCCGCGCAGATGTGCTCCACCCGAGGGGGGTCAAGCTTCTCCACACGCGCTGCGAACTGCATCGCCCAGGGAGATTCCGTAGTATCAAACACCGCATTCGTAGCGTCAGCCATGATCTGTTGCTAGCAGCTGTGTGCACCTCGACCCCACAATTGGGGCGAGTTGTGCTTGCAATCTTCATCGGATAGCGCGAACGTCTTTGCTACGTGGCGGTCCATGGTTCAAATTTGAGCCATGATGGCGGCACTATCTTTCAAAGCGCCGGGACAGCAACATTCACTCACGTTGGCCGCACGGGCCGACGGCGTACATAGTTCTCTCCTTCTGGCGTTCGTCGCCCGAGGTCAGAAGGATTGACAGGCGGGGAGGCGGGGTAACTCGCCTTCCTGTCTTGATTTTGGTGCACCGACCGGCGGTCGTTAACTCTCACTCACGGACGATTACCGCGGATGTTCCCGGCATTGCATGACGTGAATCTGATCCATTTCATGAGCGGAATGACTCAAGTCACCTGCCCGAAGGGACAATTACCTACAGCGATACGTCGAATATGCAGAGACACTTGATGAGGAAATACTGGATTGCGCCGACAGCGCATCTCTTTCAAATTGGCCGACGCGACAACCACGGTCGGACATCACAACCATGAAACAAACAGCTCCCGTTACGGGCGAACGTAACCAACTCCTGACATCCGTGCAAGCGGAACCGATCAGCCAGACGCCTCGGGCGAACCGGAACCTGCGCGTCCTTCCCATCCGTCCCACCCACCGAGGCCGCGGCAGGTTCAATCACTATGCCCCCTGGGGTACCGCACCGTGCTTCCTCATGTTCGACGCAGCAGCGCTGGTCTTCGCTGCCATGACGATGGGCCTGCCGTGGGGGGCCGACGTTCTCCTCACCGCCTTCGTCCTCGCCACGTTCGCCATGCGCGGTCTCTACCGCCCCGCACTCACCCAGTCAGCTCTCAACACCGCCCCCGAGACCATTCTGATCGTCCTGAGCGTTTTTGGCATCGGTTCGCTTATCGGGCTTGCGCTGGACGTGATATCCACGCCTGAGGTCGTCCTCATCGGCATGTTCGTCGCCATAGTCTCGGTGACCGTCGGCCGGGTGGTCGCCGCTGGAGTGGTGTTCTTCGCACGCACCAAGCGGCTTATCTCGCACAACGTGGTCATCCTCGGCGCTGGCAAAGTAGGAACCGACCTCGTCAATACGCTGCGAAATGAACCGAAGTACGGCCTCAACCCTGTTGGCTACGTCGATCCGAACCCCTCAGCCGATATCGACATGCCGTGGTTCAACAGCACCGAGGACATCAGCGGCGTCATCGAACGGCTTGATGCGGCGGCTGTCATCGTCGCCTTCAGCCAGATCAACGACAGCACGCTGGTTCCGATCATCCGGGCGTGCGATCGCATGTCCACCGAGATCTTCGTGGTTCCCCGCCTGTTCGAACTGCTCCCAGTGGACAGCCATAATTCTGATCACATCGGCACCACCAGCCTTATCCGCCTGCGTCGTGCATCTCACCGCAGCTCGGCCTGGCAATTGAAGCGCCTCTTCGACATCGTGGCGTCCAGCGCCGGCCTCCTGGTCTTCTCACCGCTGCTCATCGCTGCAGCGCTCGGCAGCTGGAAAGAGAACGGCTGGCCAATTCTGTTCCGTCAGGAGCGGGTGGGCCTCGACGGGCGTCGCTTCGACATTCTGAAATTCCAAACGATGAAGCCAGAAACGGACACCGAGTCCGCCACCAACTGGTCCATTGGCACAGACGATCGGGTCGGCCCCATCGGCCGTTTCCTGCGCAAGTCATCCATCGACGAGCTTCCGCAACTGTGGAATGTGCTGCGCGGCGACATGAGTCTTGTTGGCCCTCGCCCCGAGCGTCCCCACTTCGTTGGGCAGTTCTCTGAAGAGATCGAGGCATACTCAGATCGCCATCGGGTACCGTCAGGTCTTACAGGTTTCGCTCAAGTTGAAGGACTTCGTGGCGATACATCCATCACAGAGCGTGCCCGCTACGACAATGCATACGTCGAAAGCTGGAGTCTCTGGACTGACGTCAAGATTCTGCTTCGCAGTGTCATTTCGGTGGTGACTCGCCGAGGGAGCTAAAAAGTGTTCGACTCCGAAGTGCGGGACCACCTGCTGATCATGAAGCGGTATCTGCCGCTGATTGTCGGGGGCGCCCTTCTCATCGCAGCGCTGACGAACATGATTCAGCGCTCCGCTGTTCCCGTCTTTGAAGCGTCGAGCACCGTGCAGCTCGAGATCGAAGCTGTCGACAATGGGCTCATCACCGACTTTCAGGCTGCGCAGTTTGCGCAGATCATGAAGTCCAACGCGAAGATCGACGCCGTCTTCGAGGGTGCCGGCATCTCCGGTCTCAGCAGCTTCGACATGCGCAATCGTCTCACCGTTGATCAGGACTCCGTCCCCGGCTTCATCCATCTGACAGCGCAGGCACCCAGCGCGGTGGAAGCGGCAGCAACCGCAAATGCTGCTGCCGACGTGTTGGTTGAAACCATCGGCACAAGCCGGCTGGCCAGCGCCAGCGGGTCAGCAACCACTGGCACCGTCCTCGAAGTTGCCGAGGTACCTGCCGCTCCCACCTCTCCCCGTCCCCAGCGTGACGCCGCACTCGCTGGACTCATCTCGCTGATCGTGCTCGCCGAATCCTCAGTGCTGTTCACGAAGATCCGTGGACGAGTGTCCATGGCGGACCCAGCTGGAACCGTGGAGCGGGCCACCGGCGTGCCCACGTTCACGGTGGACGATGACGACCACTACAACCAGGCAGTAATGCCCCTTTACGTGAACTCCCTCGCCAAGGAGCCGTCGGTTGTCGTCGTGCAACGTGCGTCCACGCCTTCCACGGCCGTGGCTGCCCAAATCGGCAACGCAGCCTCCCTGGTTGGGCGCAACGTGTCGTTCGTTGATGCGAACCTCTCGGCAGCGCAGTTCCTCACCACCGACCTCGCAGCCGACTTCACCGTTGCCAGTGTCACCTCCATCTCCAACGACACCGAGGCGTTGCTCGCCGCCAGTCGGTTGCCGCACGCGGTCGTTCTTGTCGCAGACCCCATCACCGAGCCGATGGCCGACATTGTCGAACTGGCCCGAACGATTCCCGGCGTGGGCGGCAATCTCGTCGGCATCATCCTCCACCAGCCCATCGGCCCCGACTCCACCACCCAGTTCCGCTCGGTCACGTCGCCTGCGGTGTCGACTGCTACCCCCACTCCACCCAATGAGCTTCGAGCCGTGGCCCCCAGGCCCCGCCGTCAGGCCACCGCAGATGCAACCTCAAACGGAATGCAGAACGGTGTGCCGCCGGTGAATCCGCCGCCGCTGGTCGCACCGCCAGCTGCAGATATGGCGCCTCGCCTCGCAGCGCCGCCCGGATCCGTGCAGCGCCCCACTCCCCCGGAGCTACGCCCGCCAGCTCCGCACATTCCTCGGCCGTGACGAACGTCGTCATCGTTCATGAGCGGTTCTCCGAAGTTGGCGGCTCAGAGCGAGTAGTGGAGCAGATGGGTCGACTCTGGCCCAACGGACGTGTCTTTGCGCCCATCGTTTCCGACCGTGTGGTCCAGAAGTCGAGCATCGACGTGCCGGTGTCCTCCAGCTGGCTGCAGCGGCTGTACCACGCGTTCGGTTCTGACGAGTCCTACGCGCATGTGCTCCCACTTCTGCCGATCGCTATGGCCACCGCAGATATCGATGATGCAGACGTGGTTGTCACCAGCCACCATGCGTTCGCCAATCGTGTTCGCCCGCGCCCCGGTGTGCCCATCGTGAGTTACACCCACACGCCAGCGCGATGGCTCTGGGATCAGTCAAAGAGCAATCTTGAAGCAGGCCGGGTTGGGTCTGCGGGACTGGCTGTATTCGCGGCGACGCAACGCGCCGCGGATAAAGCCGCCGCGCAACGAGTCACGACGATTGTCGCCAACAGCCATGCCGTCGCAGATCGGGTGCGCAACTGGTGGGATCGCGATGCTGTGGTCATCCCGCCTCCGGTCTCGGTGGACCTGTTCACCACAAGCTCTGACGTTCCACGCGAAGACTTTTTCCTGATTGCGGGCCGCCTCGTGCCCTACAAGCGGCCCGACCTTGCTGTGGCCGCCGCAACTCGCAGCGGCCATCGCCTGATCGTGGCTGGCGACGGCCGCGCAGAGCAGGCATGCCGGGACATCGCCGGACCGAACGTGGAGTTCGTGGGCCGGGTACCCGACGACGAACTGCTGGACCTCTACCGCCGGTGTCGAGCCCTGGTCATGCCGGGTGAGGAAGACTTCGGAATCATCCCCGTGGAAGCGCAGGCGTGCGGCGCGCCGGTCATTGCGCTCGGTGTCGGTGGCGCGCTGGATTCGGTGGTCGACGGCGTGACAGGCGTGCACGTGCAGGTCCCCGTCAACTCAAACCAAGCCGAAGCCGAGATCGAGGCCTTCGTGCAGGCGTTCGACACCTTCGACGACGCGTTGTTCGACACCGCCACCATTCGTGCTCACGCCGAGACGTTCTCACCAGAGAACTTCCGAGCCCGCCTCAAGGCCGTCGTCGACGAAGCCACCGCTGGCTGATCTGCGAAATCTCAACATTCCAACAGAGCCGGCTGTTCAACCTTTGAGCATGGACCCGTTCCATCATCCTGCGCGTGAGCGCCGGTTGAGCGATGATCGAATTGCGCTCGCTCACAAGGTGCTGTCCACGACATCGCTGCTTGACACACACCTGGGGTGTCTAACCCTGGGATGCGTCACCAACGACGGCCGGCAACTGATGGTCCGGCCAGGTGTCGGCGGCGCGCAGCAGGTGGTAGGCGAGACGTGACGGTGTGCTGTGGATACCCATGGTGAGGCGAGGCAGCCGCAACCGGTCCAGTTCGCCAAGGATCCGACCGTTCAGGAAGCTGAAGCTGGCGCGAAAGCCCGCGTCGGCCATCGCAGCGACAACATTCTCGTTGTAGTGGCCGAAGGGGTAGGCGAAGAAATCGGGCTCATCAAAGCCACGCTCGACGAGACGCTTTCGACACCCAGTCACTTCGTCAACGAGCGCGGCCGGGTCAACGCTGGGCAGCGACGAATGCGTTGCTGAATGGGCACCGATGGTCCAGCCGACCGAGGCGAGGTCCAGTAGTTCGTCATTCGTCATGATGGGGCCGGAGTTCGGCCACCAGGCAGGCGGACCAGCGGGCGCGTCGCTGACCACGAAGACAGTGGCTGGTGCGTCAAGGTCGGCCAGCGCTGGTGCGCCGAAACGGTACACACCAGCCAGAGCATCGTCGAAGGTGAGCGCAGCCATCTGGTCCACCGACTCGCCGGTCAGATACCGGTCCATCAGGTCCGGCAAAGGCACAATCTGGAAGCCCAGACGACGCAGCGTCTTGACATGGGAACGCAGGCGCTCGACGCTGACCACCCATTCGTTCTCGGCTGGCTCTGCCACCACAACATCGTGGTAGGCAAGCACCACCGCTCCGGGAGGAGCTGACCGTTCCCGAAGCGCCTGACGCAGTGCACGTCCAGCGATCTCAAACTGGGACGGAAGGCGAATCATGTGCGCCGCTTTGGAGACTCGTTGGCTACGCGCCGCAGCTCGGCCACCAGATCTGCAGTCGAGACCGCCATGTCGTAGTGCGCCTGCATTCGGGCGCGACCAGCGGCCCCCATGGCAACACGCTTCGCCGGGTCATCCACGAGCGTTTCGAGCGCTGCGATGAGCGTTGCGTCATCGTGTGGTTCCACGAGCAGGCCAGTTTCTCCATCCACAACCATCTCAGCCTGGGCTGCTTCGTTCACTGCGATGACGGGCAGTCCTGCGGCCATACCTTCGAGAATTGCGTTGGGCGCCTGATCAATGGGAGAAGGGAAGGCAAACACGGCGCTGCCGCGGAGGATGTCCCAGATACTGCCGTCACCGGGCCGAACCGTATCGACCACAGTCACATTTCGGGCCGGGGCCACCGTCTCGGTGGTGACGAGCACGAGCTCGAATCGGTCCACGAAGCGTTCCTGGTGGATGCGAAGCAGGCGGAGGGCTCCCTTGCGTTCAAGCTGACGCCCAACGAACGTCACCCTGGGCAATGCGTTCGATACCGACAGGCCGGGGGCTGGTGCATCAAAGTCGCGATCTCGCGGCGGTGAGATGCCAAAACGAAGCAGCCGAATGTGACTGTCGTCGATGCCGTAGTCATTACGCATGGACGCAGCCGCCCATTCTGAATTCGCTACCACCGTGTCAGCCGCCTCGAGCACTCGGCGTTCCAGCGGCTTCACTGCGGCCACGTTGAACCGGCTGAAGGCTGTGGGAGCTCGATACGGCAGCCGGGAGGCATTGTGCACATTCGTGGTGTCGGTGGTGACGACGCTTGGATGAGCCGCCATGAGATCGAACGAGAGAAGACCGGCGTTCGCGGTGTAAATGTGCCAGACGTCGAAACCTTCGCCTCTGGCCTGGAGGAGACGCCGCGCCACAGCCCCGGCGGCAAGCTGCGCTCGAACGGGTTGCAGATCCAGGTCCAGGTTTCGAAGCCCGGGGACTGCTCCACCAACCAGCCGACGCGCATACCCGGCAGCAGGAACATCCAGAAACGTCGCCTCCACATCAGGATGCGCGGCTTCGAGTTCGACACGCAGATTGTGATGCACGGTGGTATGGCCGCCGAGCGCTTCGTTCAGGAACAACACGCGCAGCTTGTCGCTGACAGATCCGGCGCTCACGGGTTGCCATCTCCATCAATTACGGCGACGAGCGCAGCAGCGAAACGGGCACACACGTCTTCGATACGGTGGCGTTCATCAATGATCTCCGGGCCACGCAGGCGCATGCGCCGATGATCCTCCGTCTCGGTCAACGCAGCGTTGATACCGGTGGCCAGGGCATCAGCGTCACGCGGTGACACGCGCAGGCCGGCATCTGCGATGAGTTCGGCGGCACCGCCGTGATCGGTGACCACCATCGGCACACCAACACTCATCGCTTCCAGCACATTCAGAGGGCAGGCCTCCGGTTCAACGCTCGGCGAGACAGCGACAGACCAGGTACGCAATCGGGCCACCGGGTCATCGACATGCCCGAGGAATCTGACGCGTCCGGCAAGATCCGGTTGCGAGGCACGTGCGTGCAGCGAGGCGACATAGTCCTCGTCCTTGACCGGGATGCCACCCATGAGTTCGAAGCGAACCGATGCTGGGGTCTGCGCAGCGGCTTCGAGTAACACGTCGTGTCCTTTCCACGGAGTGAGCACGGCGCTCACCCCGACGGTGGGAGGGGTTGGCATGGTGATTGGCGCCCGGGGTAGAGGGAAGGGCGTACCGTTGAGCACGACGGTGGTGGCGATGCCAACCGAACGGGGAAACTCCGCTGCGCACTCCGAGACAGTAATTGCCCGAGTCACGGCACCCGCCGCGCCGCGCACCAGCAACTGCAGGTCCTTGCGCACCACGACATCATGAACAAGCCACGTGACGGGACAGGAAAGGCGGGCCAGACGCAACGCTGGAAGCGCCATGAGCCCGTTCACGACAACAACATCTGCGTCCTCTGCAAGGCCCTGCAGCGCGGTGGAGGCTCGTCGCCACGCCCGGGTCATGGCCAACCCCGACGTGGCCTTGTTGCCGGACGCGAGCTTGAGGTCAGGGATCTCTGCCCATCGAAGACCAGCCTGTGTGGCCCGGTCCTGCATCGGTCCGGGTGGCGAGGCACAGCAGACGTCCCAGCCCTCCAACTGCAGGAATACGAGGTAGTCCAGGAGGACGCGTTCCGCTCCGGAGGTCATCGACGTCGGGTTGACGGCCAGCACGCTTCGAGATGCCGTCACAGGTTCAGCCCCAGTGATCGGTACACGTCGAGTGTCTTGTCGGCCGTGTCGGTCCAGCTCAGCTGATCAGCATGGTCACGGCCGGCTCTGGCCCACGCAGAACGGGCGGCGTCATCTGCGAGGAGACCGCGAAGGGTTTCCACGAGCGCCTCGTTGTCCTCGGGATCAATCAGGGTTGAGGGGTCCAGTACCTCGGGCAGCGCTCCAACACTGGTGGCCACGACGGCGGCGCCGCAGGCCATAGCCTCAATGGGCGGCAGACCGAAGCCTTCGTAGCGGCTGGGGTAGACCACGACGGTGGCGGCACCGTACAGGGCGGCGAGGTCTGCCCCATCGACGTAGCCGAGCTGTTGCACGAGGGGATGGTCCAGTCCCGGGACGTCTTCGAGTTGAGCACCCGCGAGTGCGACGGGCACGCCAAGCGTCTTCGCCGCAGCGATCACTCCCGCCACGTTCTTGCGCGGTTCGATGGTGCCCACATGGAGCAGACAGGTTTCGGGCAGGTTGTACTTCTCGCGCACTGCGTCAACCTCGGCGGTGGACGCCGGCGTCATGCCGGGCTGCGGCGCCAGGTGCGTGACAGTTGCGTCCAGGCCGAAGCGCTCTCTTATACGACCCGCCGTAAAATCTGAGACCGCGATGATGCGTGTGGCCCGCTTCAGCGCCTGCGTCACCAGTAGCTGTTCGCCTCTTGCTCGTACCGGAGAGAAGGCCCATGGCACATCGAAGACCGACAGGTCGTGAACCGTCGCCACTGTGGGTGCGCCGGGGCGGACAGGCAGATCCACGTCGAGACCATGAATTACATCCGCCGTGCCCATGCCGCGGAAGCTCTCCACGGCGCGACGCGCTCCAGACGAGACCTGACGGGCGTCCGCGTCTATACCCGGCGGCAGAGCCGCCACCGCATCATGTTGCACCACTGCACGAAATGACGCTGTGCTGCGCTGGGTCAAGCCCCGGAGGAGCTCGCGGATGTAGGTCTGGACTCCACTTCCGCCAGGGCGGAAGGCGAGGGCATTGAAACAGACCGTCGCTGTAGATTCGGATCGAGGGATGGCAGGACTCCTAACAGCATCCAGAAGAGCAGATCGGCGGGAAAGATCTCCCAGTAGGTGGACACGAGCGCAGCGGCTGCGGCTGCGCTCAGGGCGGCACAGATACCCGCAGCCATTGCCGCGTCGATACCGGTTGCGGAACGGGTGACTCGCCAGGCGTAGCGGAGCGAGAAGTACACGATCATGATCATCAACCACATACCTGGGATGCCCAGATCAAGCAGAAGCTTCAGGTAGTAGTTGTCCGGCTGTGGCGCAGCGAACGACGACGTCAGAGAAAACGTCTCCGCCACCTTGATGGGCGCTTCGACAAGCGCATCAGCCGCCGCACCTGACGTGGTGAGTCCTCCGCCGAAGGGCTTGTCCCGCGCTTCCTCAAACACGAACTGCCACCGGTCCGTGCGCTCAAAGAGGCTGGACGCGGAGAACAGGGCGCTTCCAATCTGGCCGGAAAGGAAAATGCCAACGATGAACACCGGTGCGAGCAGGTGTACGAGCACCCGGTAGCGGTAGATTCCGATGACCAGAACGGCGGTGGCAAGACCAAGAAACGCTCCGCGCACGATGGCCGTGGACATACCGAGCACAATCAGCGGCGAGGCCCACAGGTACAACCGGTTTCGACGACGGTCGGTGTCGTACAACGCGACCGGAATGCACAGGGACAGAGCCGTCATCACATAGAACGCGAACGGGAACGGCTGCTCAAAGGTGGATATTGAACGGAGCAGACCCTTTGTGGTTCGGATTGCACTGTTCCACTCGTACCCAAGCGAAACCAGGAAGTCGGGGCCGACAATCTGTTGCGCTATACCGATCATCGCAACGGCAAACGACGACACCATCAAGATGGTGACAATCCGGTCGCGTTCCCCTGCATTCAGCGGGCACCGCCAGAGGGCAAACGGGACCACCAGGAAGAAGCAGGTGATTTTGAAGCCGGTGAGGACGCCTGGTCCACCCCGTGCCACCCAGACGCCAGCCAATGCAACAAGGGCCATGGCGGGAGCAGCCCACGACGGGATTGGTCGACCCACCGGGCCCCGCGCCGACGCGGGTGCAATGAACGTGGCGCCAACGATGGCGAGGGTCAACGCTTCCTTCCAGCCGCCCACGAAACCGGGCAGATCGACCAGAAGTAACAGACCGTCGAATGGAAGAATGAGCATCATCAACAAGACGCCGCGTTGCGGGCGGTTGGCAATCATGAGCGCCGTGGCCACGAAGAGGACCGAAAACACGGCGACGGCCGCCACTGTTATCAGCACACTCATGTTTGAAAGCCCATGATGTTCATCGTACGGCCCCCTTCCAGCCACTCCGCTACGGCGGTGTTCCGACGACGAAGAGGCGACGACGTCAGCGAATCAGTTCTGCAGATTTGGATGCTGGGCAGGAGCGTCATCGGCCATCACGGCTGCTGGAGAGTTGGCGACCTGCTGGTCGAGCGCAACATCAATGCGCTCCAGCAGTTCCACCACGGTATTGATCTCCTTCAAGAGTGCTTCGAAGCCCAGCGGCGCCGGGGAGGTTTCCTCAGCGCGGGAGGCAGCAGCCGGACGACGGCTGACCACAGGGCGAGGCCGCACGGCCTGAAGATCCATTGAGAGCTGTGGTGGGTCAGATTGAAGCGACATCGCTGTCCTTATCGGCAGTTACGACCTCCACTTAAGCACCATGGACCACCTTTCTCGCTGGGTAATTGCCGCGGCGGGGCAGTTGCGGGTGTGGGTGGCTGGCGGCGGTAGGTCTGATCTCGCTGGGTTATTCGTCAAAGTACAGGGAGCACTCGGCGTCGAAGCTGGCGACACGTCCACCGCAGGTGTAGCCGTAGACCTCATACACCGAACCCAGCGGTGAATCGAAATACAGGTTGTCGCAGGCAACACCGTCCTCGGCGTTGCACGCTTCCCAAAGGGAGTCAAGCAGAGGGTCATCTCCCGGAGAAGGCGACCCCGGATCGGGTACATCGTCCAGGTCGGATCCCAAGTCGCCCGAACCTTCGGATTCATCTTCACACGAGGAGCCACCTTCGACACGACCGCCGCAGGTGTAGCCGTACACCTCGTACTCTGAGCCGACTGGTGATTCCAGGTACAGGGTGTCGCATTCGGCTCCACTTGCCGCGGAACATGCCTCCCACAAAGCGTCAAGTTCCACGTCTGTGCCGGGGGGCGCCGACCCTGTCTCTGGAGCAACAGCGAGCTGACCGTCTGCGATCACCAGACTCTCGCCATCAATCCAGAGCCCGCAGTCAATCTCCACAATCACGCGACCGCCACAACTGAGCGCGAACTGTTGGTACTGCTCCTGCTCGTCATCGAAGAACGTCGCGTTGCTGAGCGACTGGCAGTCCTGGGCCACGCCGTCGCTGCACCCAACCCAGAGTGCGTCGAGGTCGGCGTCGTCGCCGGGTGCCGCGTCACCGGTGGCACCGCCGAGCGGATCGCCACAAGTGTTGAGATCGGTGGTCAACGCAAGCTCTTCGTCGGGGCTCATTCCTTCGTCATCGATGTCGAGATCCGCGAGCATTGCCCCGATCCTGGTACCGAGGCATTCAGCGGTTGGACGGGGGTGCCCGTCTTCCACGGCTGCTTCAGTCAGCGTCTCCGGAGACAGCATTGCGGAGAAAACGCACAGCATTGCTGCGCCGAAAGCTTCGAGTTCCTGCTCCTCTGTTGGGGTGTACGTCCCGGTCGTGTCATAGACCGCGTCAACCATGCATTCTGCCGTGGCCCGATCCAACTCCTCGTCATCACCTTCGGATTCCATCACCTCCGCAATCGCTGCCTCCCGCAACACTGTGTCAGTTCCTGTCACGGCATCGCTGTCGCTGTCTGCGTTGGCAACAACCGTGGGCACCGCCGTTGCTGTTGGGTCAGGGATAGCGGTGGCTTCTGGTACCGCGGTTGCTGTTGGCGCAGGGATAGCGGTTGGCTCCGGCTCGGTGGTGTCGCCAGAGGCGGTCTCACTCGTCTCGCTTGACTCGTCGGTCTCGCTTGACTCGTCGGTCTCGCTTGACTCGTTGGTCCCGACCGATTCGGCCGTTGGGTCCTCGGTGCCTCCTCCACAGGCGACGGCAATCAAGGCAAGCGCGGCCATCAATGCGACGATGCGAAGGAATGCGGGGCGAATCCGTGCTGATCGATCGGTCATCATTCTCCTACTGAACTTCGAGTGTGAGCAGACGGGTAACTGTGCCACCCTGCGGTGTCAGACACACCGTTACAAGCTGCAGATTCTCACGTAACCCATGACGCAACTGCTTCGGGCCTCAGAGGCCCTGGGAGTCTCCGGCGACCTCGCCGGCGTCGGTGGTGAGGCCAACCACCACGTTGTCGACGATCTCAAGGTTGAGGCGACGAGCGACGAAGTCATCGGTGGTGATCTGGGACTCGCCGTTGATGCGAACAACGCGAGCAGGGCGACCGCTGATCTCGGCCTTGGCCATGGCGTCTTCGGTGCTCAATCCGATGTAGTCATCGAGAGACATCTCCGGGGTGACCTCATCATCCGGAATGGCAGCACCCACGGCGTTCAACGAACGGTCACCGAGCGGCGCAGCGAGTTCCACAACGATCTCCTTGGGTATCTGCACCATCATGCAGCCCATGGAAGCTGCCTCGGGGGGCAGGCCAACGAAGAGTTCGATGGAGACGTCGGTGTCAGACTCGTCCGCGAAGGCCTCTGCTCCGGAGCAGCCCTCAGCTATTGCTTCGAAACGCACGCCGATATGCGTCTCATCGATGACCACCAGGTCAAGAATTGGGTGGGTCTTCGTATTGGTGAGATCGTTGCGCGGGGGGACGCGAACCCATCCGTCATCGGTCATGTCGGGGGCCCCTGTGTCCATGGCATCGTCTTCAATGCCGGCATCGTCGAGCGCATCGGCCAGCGGATCTTCAGCCTCGGGGTCCTCCGCATCAACCACGTCGGCCTGCTCGTCTTCGTTGTCAACCACCGGCTCTGAGACAGCATCGTCAGCTGGTTGCGAGGTTGGATCCTCAATTGCGCCGGACGAGGTGACAACCTCTTCGGCGTTGTCGGCGCCACACGCCGTGGCGAACATCGCAAACACGACGAAAAGGGAAAGAAGGGCTGCATGTGAACGTTTCATATCCATCAGACGTTCAGTGAACCCGATCTGGTTCCCGATCGCGGTGGAAAACTCTCCCAATTCCTCGAAGAGCGAAGTTGGTCTATCCTCAATCCACCCCCTTTTCCTCGGGACAACCGCCACAGCAAAGTGAAGGACAGACGTCATGAAGCAGCACAAGTACCTCCTCCCCGAGTCAGAAATGCCCACCCAGTGGTACAACATCGTCCCGGACCTGCCGGCCCCTCCCCCACCCGCGCTGCACCCGGGCACCCTTGAACCCGCCGGACCGGATGACTTTGCGCCGCTGTTCCCGATGGACCTGATCATGCAGGAGGTCACCCAGGACAGCTGGGTGGACATCCCCGGCGAGGTCATGGACATCTACAAGCTGTGGCGTCCCTCGCCGTTGTTCCGGGCGCACCGCCTGGAGGCCGCACTCGATACGCCTGCGAAGATCTTCTACAAATACGAGGGAGTCAGCCCGGCCGGATCCCACAAGCCGAACACCTCGGTGCCGCAGGCGTACTACAACGCCAAGGCCGGCATCAAGAAACTGACAACGGAGACTGGCGCCGGTCAGTGGGGCTCCTCGCTTGCTTTTGCCTGCGCGCAGTTCGGTCTCGAACTTGAGGTCTGGCAGGTGGCTGCGTCCTACAAGCTCAAGCCGTACCGCAAGACCATGATGGAAGTGTGGGGCGCCACCGTGCACCCCAGCCCGTCCGAGGTCACCGAGTTCGGACGTTCACTCCTGGCCGAAAACGCCGACCACCCGGGCAGTCTCGGCATCGCCATCTCCGAGGCCGTCGCCATGGCCGTGGAAGATGACGAGGTTCGCTACGCGCTCGGCTCCGTGCTCAACCACGTGCTGTTACACCAGACCATCATCGGCCAGGAAGCACTCCTGCAGATGGAGATGGCGGGAGAGACGCCTGACGTGCTGGTCGGTTGCACCGGCGGTGGTTCCAACTTCGGCGGCCTTTCCTTCCCGTTCCTACGCGAGAAGCTGGCGGGCAACATGAACCCGACCATCCGGTGCGTGGAACCGGCCGCCTGCCCGTCGCTCACCAAAGGCGAGTACCGCTATGACTTCGGTGACTCGGCCGGGATGACGCCGCTCATGAAGATGCATACGCTCGGTCACAGCTTTGTGCCCGACCCCATCCATGCCGGCGGTCTGCGCTACCACGGCATGAGCCCGCTGGTCAGCCACATCTACGAGCTGGGTCTGGTGGAAGCTGAGTCCATCCCGCAGGTGGAATGTTTCACCGCGGCGCTGCAGTTCGCCCGCACCGAAGGCATCGTCCCGGCGCCCGAGCCCACGCACGCGCTGGCCGCCGCTATTCGCGAGGCGAACAAGGCGAAAGAGACCGGCGAGGAGACGGTGATCCTCACCGCGCTGTGCGGCCACGGACACCTGGACCTTGCGTCCTACGAGGCGTTCCTTGCGAACGAGATGGTCGATCTCGACCTCAGCGAAGACGACATCGCCGCCGCCATGGCGAGCGTGCCGGTTGTGGGTTAACCCACAACCTGGCCAAGCACCGCATCAACCCGCACCTCCCGGCCCCGAATGGTGAGACCCAGCACAAGGTCACCATTCGTCCGCTCTGGTGTCCGACGTCGCAGTACCCCCATCGTGACCGCCTGGCTCGGGCATCGCCATCTCCCCGTCATCACCATCGTGACACGGGGCGCCAGGCGATGACCGTCAGGCGTCCGGGGCGTTGGCTGCGATGCTCACGCCGGTGAGGACGCCGTCTTCCAGACCGACAAACCATCCGCTGTCCGACGTCACCGCGATCTGGTCAGACAGTTCGCCCTCGCGTCGAAGTACGTCAGCGAAGTTGACAGGTTCGCCGTCCTGGCAATGGACGAGACGTTCCGGGCGAGTGAATTTGATCTCGGTACGTCGTCCATTATGAGAGGCAGCGACAAATTCTGCCGAGCTCTCAACACAGGTGGTCATGCGTCCGTCGGTGACTTCTTCCGGTTCTTCGCCGGTGGACCGGTCAACGTGGATGTCGACATCGGAGCCCGTCACGGACACGGTTTCCTCGGTGATGTCGTAGGTCACGGCATTGAGTAGAACATCTCCGGGCACGGACACGGTCCAACGTTCTTCACCAGAGGCCAGCTCCACACCTCGCACCGAACGTAAATAGAGCGGACTGTCTTCGGGTGTGTTGATCACCCGCTCCCATTCGCAGAGCACAGCGACGTCATGGAAAGGGCCTCTTCCATCGCAGACATGCACGTTCGCCATCACCCACTCAATCTCTCCGGTCTCCACGTCAATCCCAAACGTGGTGCCTGAGCCTGCAACCCCCAGGTTCGGCAGACTGAGGTCAAAAGTCGCGCCGAGCGTCTGGGCGATATGGGTCTCATTGCTTGTTGAGGTCCAACCGGTGTCCGGCGTCAGGCCCACGCCCGTCTGCGCAGCGATCTCCTCAAGGTCGATGGTCCACAACTCGGTCGCGCCGTAGTCGCCAAAGCCAACCAGGGCCGGCCATGTTCCAACGCGATCCTGTTGAGGCTGATAGTTGGGCGGCGGTGGTCCATCAACCACCAGGACGTCTGCGGTCGATGACACGATGCGCGAGCCGTACAGATCAGAGCGTCCCACTACGTCGCCGGTTTCCAGGTCGAACCGCGACAGGATCCCGGCGCCCCGGTCGAAGAGACAAACCGCCTCATCGCAGAGCCATGTGCCGCCGGTTGCGGCAATGCGCCAACGTTGCATCCCCGTGTTTGCATCGTGTGCTGCGAGGTAGCCGCCCTGCCCATCGCGTTCGGTCACCAGGAACACCCCGGACTCATCACCGGCGCTGACTGAGCCGATCTGTCCAGCCAGTCGGTTGTCCGGGTAGTGGTTTGTTCGGTGAAGCTCGGCACCGGTGCCGGCATCGATACCGATCACGACAATGCGATCGGTCTCAAGCTCATGCGCTTCGAACAAGATGACGTCGCCCACGACATTCACCAGCGACACGATGGGCGGCAGGTCGGGATTTGTCCACTGCGCAACCAGAGGCGTCGGGGTTGGAGTTGGCGTGGACGTTGGTGTCGGGGTCGCGGCTGGTGTCGGCGTCGCGGTTGGTGTCGCGATGAACGTAGCTGACGGCGTGGCCGTGGGAGCAACGGCTGCAGTGGTCTGCACAATCTGCTCCGCTCCCTCCGCTGGTTGCGCGCTGTCGTCGGCGTCGGCGTCAACGGCGGTCTGGCTGTCACCTGAGCAGGCGGCGAGGATCGCCACGCAGAACACGACGATCAGTGCAAGCCGCCGGTAGGCCGACGTTCTGACCAGAGAAGCCGAGCGCACGTGCTGTGAGCGCGATGACTGCGAGCGCGATGACTGTGAGCGCGACGACTGCGAGCGTGATGACATGGTTCGCCTCAATTCAGTTCGATGAGGCGCGTGGGTGGCGCTTCCCGAGCCCTATGGGCAGATCACGTTCGGTTGTGGCCCCTTTGCCAACGTCAGGCAGAGACCTCGGAACGCAGGACAACGAACTTTGGGTTGCCGGTCATGGTTTCGCAGTTGCCGAAGATGCGCTGCAGCTTGAGGTGGTACTTCAGGTGACGGTTTCCCACCACCCAGATTTCGCCACCCGGGCGCAGCACCGCGTTTGCGCGCTGGAACATGTCCCACGCCACCACATCGCTGAGCGCGTTGTTCTGATGGAACGGTGGGTTGTTCAGCACGAGATCGACGCTGTCCACGTCGAGCGCATCGGCCGCGTCGGCCGCAACAATGAACTCGGCTTTGCGATTCGGGAAGGAGCTCCGGAACGTGGCCTCAGCGGACGCCACCGCTCCGTAGGACTCGTCGATGAACACCAGCTCTGCATCCGGATTGTCCGCGGCGGCCATCAGGCCAACAATGCCGTTGCCGCAACCAAGATCCAGAATGCGAATGTGCCCATCGGTCTCGGGCAGCGCACCCAGGAAGCATCGCGTTCCCACGTCCAACTTCGACGCCGAGAAGATGCCGGGCCAGTTGACAATCCTGCGCCCCCGATGATCCCACTCAATCAGCTCAGGAGAGCCTGGCGTGACGTCCATATCGAGGTCGGTGAAGATGAGACGCGCCTTCTTCTTCGCCAACGATGTGTGCGTGGGGCCCAGGACGTTCTCGAACACTTCAAGCGTGCTCGTGTGAATGGAGCGGACCATGCCGGCACCGATGATGATCGTGTCTTCATGCAGCGACGGCCGCAGTCGGTGCAGCTGATGTTCCAACTGGGCGATGGACTTCGGCACCTTGATGACAAGCATGTCGATGCGGCCGGGAAGTGACTCCGTGTTGGCGAGGGTTGTGGCTGACCCGGCCCGGCCGTTGCGTTCAAGATTTGCCGCCAGCGCCTGATGGGAGATCATCGAGTCCGACCACGAGATGGGCCGGCACGGCGCCAGAGCCACCCCGAGCGCACCGAAGCTGTCGTTCACGACGACAAGTGTTTTGTCCTGATCAGCAGCGATGTCGGCGACAACGTCTCCCAGTTCGTCCGCCAGGAAGCCGAGCACGTACTCATCAGCTGCATCCCAGGCACGAAGCGTTTCCTTCTGCCGGAGTGGTTCGCGATGCAGGGTCAGCGCGCCCTGTGGCGCGTGAAGGGAGATCTCGACGTTCATCGCTTCTGGGCCGCTTCAACGAGGGCAACATACTCGTCGATCTCGAACGCGCCGATGGCATCGCCGACGATCTCGAGCGGCAACTGGTCAAGCTTCTTGAACCGGACGCATGATTTGCCCATATCCAAGCGTTTGCCGGTGGCCTTGTATGCCTCGACGAAGGTGTTCTTGGTGTCCTCATCTGCGTAGACCCCATTGAGGTACACGGCCATGTGGTTCTTCTGCGATGCCAACGACGCGTACTGCAGCGGTTTGCCGTTGTAGGTGTCCGGCTCGACGGAGAGTGGCACCTCGTAGGTGATCATTCCCCAGCGCATCACTTCCACGTAGCCGGCGGGGAGACGATCGAGAATTGTGTTGCGCACAGCCTCAATCGCTTCGCGACGGTCGGCCGCAAGGGTGTCGAGATATTCGTCGACAGATGCTGGTGCTTCGTTGGCCATGGTGGCGACTGTATCTGCGACCACGACGGTCGGGAAGGTGGTCCAAGTGGTACAGATTGCTCAATCTGTCGCCTGTCACACCGAAGCTCGAAAGATGGCGATCGCAGAGAACACCAGGGGTCGACGAGTGACATCCACGCTCAGCGGAGCTGTTGCCGTCCTGATTGTCGTCCCCTATTCCCTCAGCACCTGGGCGCCGGACTGGTTCACCACCACGTGGACCGTCCTCTTCCTGGTGGGCCAGCTTGGCTTCTGCGTGGCGTTGTTTTTTCGGGAGAACGAATGGAGTGAATTTGCCTGGAGCGTCGGGCTCGCATCACTCTTTGCCACCTTGCCACTCTCGACCATCATCTTCGACGGCACAACCGCGGCGGTGTGGGGAGCGGGTGCACTCGTGGCGTTCTTCCTCACGAATGAGATTGCGTCGCGAAACTTCGTGCAACGCGGCGACTGGCGCGTGGGCCCGTTCATCGCTGGGGTGGCCATCGCAATTGCAGCCACCGTCCAGTTGCAGCCGCTGTTCGGAGTCGGCGTGATGCTCACCGCACTTGCCATCCTTCGCAACGCACAGGACATACAGGACGAGGACGCAGAGATGCGTCACCAGCGCAACCATGACGACCTCACCGGTCTACTGAGCCGACGCGGCCTGTTTGATCAGATCGAGGCCATGCCCGCGGGTCCCAAGACCATGGTGCTGGTAGACGCAGATCGGTTCAAGACCATCAATGACACCTACGGCTACACCGCAGGCGATGCGCTTCTTCGCTCTCTTGGCGAGGCCCTCACGGAACGGCTGGACTCGCGGTTTCAGATTGGGCGCCAGGGTGGTGACGAGTTTGTTGCGATCGCCCCTGGTCGCGTCCCTGTGGCGGCAAACCTGACCGACCCGGTGAGCGCGCGGGTTCCGTTCCGCGATGGCCATCTCGACCTCCAGGCCACGGTTTCGGCTGGCGTGGTTGAAGCCAACGACGACATCGACCCGCTGAAGATGCTGAGCTGGGCGGGCTTCGCTGTGCGATCTGCCAAGCGCTCGCAGTCGGGTATCTCGCGGTTCGACGGCCAGCTCAAAGAACAGTTCGGTCGGGCACTGGAAGTCTGGGAGGCGCGGGGCCTGCCTGACGCAGATTCACTTTTCGCTGACGCACAGATGATCACCAACGGCCACAGGGTCGTCGGCTGGGAACTGCTTGCCCGGTGGCGCTGCGCGGACGGCGCCATCGTGTTGCCGCCAAGCTTTCTCCCATTGCTGGCCGAGAACGGATTGATGCCCGACCTGAACGATCGCATGCTTGAGACCGCGGTCATGTTCGCGGCCCGCTTCAACGATCTCGCTGATCCGCCGTTTGTCTCAGTGAACATCACCGCCTCGCATCTCGCGAACCCTGAACTGGTGGCTTATGTTTCGTCTCTTCTCGAACGCGAAGCCCTGCGGCCGCAGTACCTCATGATCGAAATCACGGAGAGCGAAGACCTTGATGCGCTTGCCACCTGGAAGACGACGGCTCGCGGGTTGGTCGACCTCGGTGTTGGCCTGGCCATCGACGATTTCGGCGCCGGCTACTCCAGCATTCAACGGATCAACCAGTTGCCAATCACCCATCTCAAGTTCGACCGTTCGCTGATTGCGTCCATCGAAGGTCCCCTCGGTGAGATTCTCGAAGGTGTGGTTCGTTTCGCTCGACGGAGTGGTCTGGGCATCATTGCTGAGGGTGTCGAAACGGCTGACGAGCACACGGCGATGCGTCAGATAGGTGTTGAGTTGTTCCAGGGTTGGTTGTTCGGCAAAGCCATGCCACTCGTGGATGCGGAGCGACGATCGCGGGCTGAGAGCCGCCGTGATCAATCTCAGGTGACTGCGAACGCCGGATGAAAGATGCGTTCTTCTTCGGCGCGTAGTGCGTCCGGAATGACCATCGAGCGTCGCTCATCGATGTTGAAACACAGGTTGACAATTTCGAACGCCACCAGCAGCTGTGCGGTGTTGACATCGAACACCCACATGGCGCGCGTGTACGTCTTCGCCCGCAACTCGGTGACCGCGCCGAAGCTCTGAATGCGCATGCCCAGTTTCGGAAGTCGGACCAACTGCAGCTGTGACTCCATCGTGGCGAATCCGATGTTCTCACCGTTCGGCCCCCGTCTCAGGAAGCCAATGTCGTTGTCTCGGACCGGCTCGCCGTCCCAGATGAGATTCGGGCGCATTTCGGCGGGAACAGTGGTGGCGCCCCCGGTGTCTTCTGTGGTGACGTCGCGTGGCTTGCGCACCGCGATGTCGAGGTCGAGAATTTGTGACAACTCGGGTGCCGAGCCGGCCGCATCGCTCTCGAGTGACAGGCTTCGCGCACGCCCGTGTTCGGGAACCTCATCAAGGTGCACGAAAGCGTCTGCGTGCAGCGAGGCGGCCGGATGATCGAACTCGTGCACGAAGGTGGCGGCGATGGCGCCGGTGTCGCGATTGGCAAGCTCGTGGTAGATCCGAACCCGCTCTCCCCCACCGAGCAGCGCAGACGACACCGCCAGCGGCGCGCCCAACAGCTGCTCGTTGTGATGGCGGGTGTACGTCCGCACCATCTCCGTGTCAGGCGCCAACCCCAGCCGGGAAAGCACCACCTCACTGGCAGCGGTTGCATTGATCGCATACCACCGGACATTCATATGCCCAAGGTGATCAATCTGCTCCTCGGTTACCGAACTCTGATGCACCATCTCCAAACACACCCGAGCGAGAGTACCCACTCAACCACCCCCTCCTACAAAGCCGACCCCAAGAAACCTCCGTTGATGAAGAGGCTCGCCAGAGCCGCCGCACAACTGGGAGCTTTCGCGAAGCAACAAGCGGTTCTGCGAAGCAGGTTCGCGGGAAGGAGCGAAGCGACTGATGCGGCAGCCAAAGCTCCGTGAGTGAGCCAGTTCGCCAGAACTGGCGAACGACTCATGCCCAGCTGGTTTTTGCAGCGTCGAATTTGAAGCGGTTGTGGGCGATAGCGGCGAAGGCGGCTGCGAAGACGAGAAGGATGGCGCAGGGCACCAGGACACCGCTGACGCCTTTGTCGTCGATGAACACGGCGTTGAAGCCTTCCATGGCCCAGTGGGTGGGGATGGCCGGTCCTATTGCCCGCGCCCAGGCGGGCAGCTGCGCGGCAGGAACGATTGCTCCTCCGAGTGCGGAGAACACCATGGCGCCAAGGTTCGAGATGGCGGAGACCATCTGGATGGAGTTGAACAGGGCGACCATCGCCACGGAGAATGCGGACACGAAGATCATCCAGGTCACTGCGACCAGCATCACGCCAAGCAGTCCTGACGCGTCCGGTACCTGAAGGTCGAACACAATCATGCCGAGTGCGAACAGCGCGACAAGTTGCACCAGACCAACAATCGACCACGGAAGCGTCTTGCCAATGAGAATGTCTGAGCGGGTGGCGCGGCTGGTGCGCAGGCGGTCCCAGGTTCCCCATCCGTGTTCACGGAAAAAGGTCAGTCCAATGAAGGACACGAGGAAGAACCCGAACAGCAGCGCCTGGCCGGGGACCACCTGTTCTGCGCCGTTCACGTCTGTTACGCCGCTGGCGAGCAGTGAGGCCTCCATAGTGGTCTTCAACATGGAGATGATGCCGAGTGGCATGAGGATGAGGACCACCACCAGTTCCTTGGTGTCCCACACAAGTTTGGCTTCGTTTCGGAAGATGGGCAGGAACGCAGAGCTTCGACTCATGAGGTGACTTCGGCGTTTTCGGTTGAAGCCTGACCATCGGCATCCTGTTTGTATCGACGGCCGGTGAGCGCAAGGAACACACTGTCGAGCGAACCCTGCAGGACTTCGATGGACTTGAGACGTGCGGCGTCGGGCCCGAGGCCGCCAAGCACGTCAGCAGCAACGGTGGTGATGTTCACGGTGCGGTCGCCGTCGCTGCTGCCCCGCCACGAGGAGCCGTCCCGGACCACGGTGACGGCCGGATGCGAGATGTCGGGGGCGGCGCCGTCGAAGCTCAACTCAACTGCTGCGGTGGCGTGCTGGTCGAGGAGCTCCGTGAGTGGTCCGTCTGCGATGATGTGACCGTCGTCGAGGATGAGCACGCGGGCGTTCAACTCTTCGACCTCCGGCAGGTAGTGGGTGGTGTAGACGACAGCCGTGCCGTTGTCGGCGAGGTTGCGAACGGCCTCCAGCAGTCGCGAGCGCGTGGAGAGGTCGGCGCCGACGGTGGGTTCGTCGAGAAGCAACAGTGTTGGGCGGCCGACGATCGCTGCCGCGCTGTGGAGGCGGCGCCGTTCGCCGCCTGACAGCAACTGTGCTTTACGGTCAGCGAAGCTGGCGAGTTCCATGGCGTCGATGGCCCAGGCAACCTGAGCCGGGGCGTCCTTGCGGGAGATGCCAGCGAGTTCGGCATAGAACTGCAGGTTTTCGCGCGCCGTGAGGGCGAGTTGCACGGCGGTGTCCTGGGGAGCGAGGCCGAGTTCGTTGATGGCTGAGCGCCGATCGGTCTCAATGTCGAAGCCGCTGATGTGCACGGTGCCGGCATCCGCAGAGCGGAGTCCTGCGATGATGGACATGAGCGTTGTCTTGCCGGCTCCGTTCGGGCCGAGCAGCGAGGCAATCTCGCCAGCTGCAACTCTGAAGGACACGCCGGTGAGTACAGCCAGTTCGTCGTAGGACTTGTGGATGTTGTTGACGTGGAGCACGTGATCAGTGTTTCAGAACCGCGTTCCCCGGGCCAGAGGGTTTTTCGAAGACCGACTGACGGACAGATGCCTGGGTATTGAGCACGATCCTGGCGGATCGACTTCAGCTGGAGGTCTTCGCTGGGGCTCAGAAACCTCCCGTGACGGAAAGGGGACGAAAAAGCAAGAAGCCGTCGCTCGATTTCTCGGAGCGACGACGTGTTGAGGACAAAGTTATCATACCCCCACTTTCGCTGTCGGGCTTTTTGGGCTTTTGGCGTGAGTTTCTCTCTTTTCGCCTCTTTCTGAGCGCTGTTCAACCGGTCGCGCCGTGCTCCTTCGGACATGAACTCCTTTGAGTAGTCGCCTTTCGCGCCGTGTGTGATGAGGGGCCGAATGCCGTGCCCTGTCACCGCCCGTAGCTACTGTGGGCTCATGACAACGAGTGGCGTGGCAATTGAGGCCGTTGGTCTGCAACGGACCTTTGGCGACAAGGTGGCGGTGGCTGACGTTGATCTGTCCGTTGCGAGCGGAGAGATTTACGGCTTCCTGGGGCCCAACGGGGCCGGCAAATCCACCTGCGTTCGCATGCTGGCCACTCTGCTGGCCCCCACCGGCGGTCAGGCGTCAGTGATGGGTTTCGACGTCGCCACACAAGCCGCGGATGTCCGGTTGCGCATTGGGCTGGCCCTGCAGGAAGCAGCACTGGACGACAAGCAGACCGGCCGGGAACTTCTCGCACTTCAAGGTCGCCTCTATGGCCTGACGAAAGAAGAGATCACCCGACGCATCGCTCAGGTCACCTCCTTTATCGATCTGGGCCAGGCGTTCGACGATCGGCTCGGCACGTACTCCGGCGGCATGAAGCGCCGGGTGGATCTTGCCGCCGCGCTGATGCACAACCCGCAGGTGCTGTTCCTGGACGAACCCACCACCGGTCTTGACCCCATCAGCCGCACCAAGGTGTGGGAAGAGGTTCGCTATCTGAATGAGGAGCTTGGCATGACCGTCTTCCTCACCACCCAGTACCTTGAGGAGGCCGACCAACTGGCCGACCGGGTGGGCATCATCAACCACGGTGTCGTCGTGGCTGAAGGCACTCCCGAGGCACTCAAGCGGGAAATCGGCAACGACGTCATCATCGCCCGGGTGAAGAACCCCGAAAGGGCCGCCGAAGCACTGCGAGCAGTCCCCGGAGTAAGCAGTGTCGATATTGGCGGGTCCGACATCACGGTCGGCTCGGCCAACGGTGCTGCGCTCATCTCGCCGGTCGCAGTGGCTCTTGCCGAAGCCAACGTGCAGGTCGAATTGCTGTCGTTGCGGGTGCCCACGCTCGATGACGTCTTCGTCAGCGTCACCGGCGAACGCATTGCTGATGCTGCTCAATCAACCGAGAACGGAACAAACTGATGACCGCTGTTTCCCCTGACGTCTCCACCGACAGAGGCGCAGCAGTCACCGCCCGGCCCGGCGGATTCTTCCGTGACGTGCTGTCCGTCGCCGGCCGTGCCGTGCGCGCGCTGCCGCGTGAACCGGAAGCGATCATCCCGGCTCTGCTCATCCCGGTGTTCTTCTTCTTTGTGAACACCGGCTCGCTCACCGACCTCGCCGAGAGCTCGGGCGCCATCACCGATTTCAAAGCATTCCAGCTGCCCGTGTCCATCGTCTTTGCGGTCACTGGCATCTCCCGGGCCGCCGCGCTGGTCACCGACATTCAGGGCGGCTACTTCGATCGATTGCTGGTCACGCCCATCAAACGGCCGGCCCTGCTGCTGGGGTTGATGGTTGCCGACTTCGTGTTGGTCATCCTGCTCGGCTCCGTCGTCACCGTGATGGGACTTCTTCTTGGCATCCGGTTTGAAACGGGCATCCTCGGCATCATCGCCTTCCTGGTGATTGGCGCTCTGTGGGGACTGGCCTTCGCTGGCTTCAGTTATGCCATTGCGCTGAAGACGGGAAACCCGGCCGCCGTGAACTCTGCGTTCCTGCTCTTCTTCCCGTTCGCGTTCATCAGCTCCACCTTCCTGCCGGTCGAGCAATTGTCCGGATGGATGCAGTCTGCTGCCAGGGTGAACCCCGTGACCTACCTGTTCGAAGGTCTGCGAGCCCTCATCCTCGAAGGCTGGGTCTGGTCCAGCATTGGCAAAGCGCTGCTGGCCATCGCCATTATGGGCTTCGTCAGCTTCTCTCTGGCTTTCGCGGCGCTCAAGGGACGCGTCGCCCAGCGCTGATCCGCGGCTCTGCACAGCTGGGTAACTGCTGGCTCAGTAAGTAGTTTGGGGCCATGTCCATTGGTTCCAATGCTGAAACGGTTTGGGTGCTGGGTGATCAGCTCAACCGAATGGTCGGCCCATTGAAGTCTCGTTCGCCGGGCGATTGCCGGGTGCTGCTCGTCGAGAGTGCCGCCAAGATTGCCTCGAAGCGTTGGCACCGTCAGCGTCTGCATCTGGTCTTGTCGGCCATGGCTCACTTCGCCGCGGAGCTTCGCGAAGAGGGCTTCGACGTGGACCACCGGCGCGCGCAAACGCTGGTCCAAGGTCTGGAGGATCATCGAGCCGAGTTCAGCGTCGACCGGGTGGTGGCAATGGAACCAATGAGCTGGGACGGTTTGGCCATGCTCCAATCTGCTGGCGTCGACATCGTCGCGAACGAGCAGTTCACGTGCCACTACGAAGAGTTCGCCACGTGGGCTGATGGTCGAGGGTCACTGACCATGGAGCACTTCTACCGGTGGCAGCGCCAGCGGCTGGATGTGTTGATGGACCCGGGTCCGAAGAAGGCGGAACCGGCGGGCGGTCGCTGGAATTTCGATGACGAGAATCGAGAACCGCCGCCGCGCGATGGCCGGAGCTGGCCAGAGATCACCAGCTTCGAACTTGATGGTGTGGATCGCGAAATCATCGACGCGTTCGGCGACAACGTGTGGGGCGCAGAACCCGACGGCACCTGGCCGGTGACGCGTCAGCAGGCACTGGTGCGGCTTGAAGAGTTCGTAGCCACCGGGCTGGCACCATTCGGCGCGCATGAAGACGCAATGTTGGAAGCGGAGTGGAAGTTGGCGCACTCGGTGCTGGCTTCGTCAATGAATCTTGGCCTCCTGCATCCGCTGGAAATTGTTGAGGCTGTCGAAGACGCGTACCGCTCCGGCGAGGCGCCCATCAACTCTGTGGAGGGATTCATCCGCCAGGTGATTGGTTGGCGCGAGTACGTGTGGGGCGTCTACTGGTTGTGGATGCCTGAGTACCGCGATGCAAACGGGTTGCACGCAGATCAGCCCGTGCCGCCGGCCTTCACCAAAGATGCAGGCACGGACATGGCCTGCGTTGCCAGTGTCGTCGGCCACGTGGAACGCCATGGCTACGCCCATCACATCGAACGGCTGATGGTGCTCGGCAATCTTGCGTTGACCGCAGGTGTGAACCCGCAGGCGATGACGCAGTGGATGTGGGCGAGCTTTGTCGACGGAGCGGAGTGGGTGATGTTGCCAAACGTCATCGGCATGGCGCTGCACGCCGACGGCGGATTGATGGCCACGAAGCCCTACGCGTCAGGCGGCGCCTACATAAACAGGATGAGCGACTCCTGCAAGGCGTGCGTCTATGACCCGAAGAAGCGCACGGGTGATACCGCATGCCCGTTCACAACCCTGTACTGGGACTTCCTGGCCCGCAACGAGGACGCCCTTGCTTCCAACCATCGCATGGCCCGACCACTGGCCGGAATGCGCCGCCTCAACAACCTCCCAGAGGTGCGCGAGCGCGCGGTCGAAGTCCGAACCGCCCTACGCTCGGGCACCCTCTGACATCCGAGCGGACGCGGTGAGCGGACGACGCGATGTCAGACACTGCTCGTTAGCCGGCGGCTACCACTCGCCGTCGTAGTCCCAGCCGTCGGGCTTGTCGCCGTCGCCAGAGCCTGAGGCCCTCTCGGCAGGTGGTGACGGCAGGCTGCGCTGTGGCTGGGGCTGCTGCTGGGGAGCCGGGTTGGCGAACGGCTCCGGCGTCTGTTGCGCGGGGCGCACAACCGGCGCCTGGGGAAGCTGCTGCGGTTGCGGCGCGTACTGCTGGGGGTACTGCGGAAACACCTGCGTCGGGTAGGCGGTTTGCACCGCGACCGGGCCGCCGCCGGTGTCGTGATGTTCGTATACCCAGTCGTCCGGCCAGATCCAACGGGCGACGACGCCGAGCACGGCGAGTGCGACTCCGCCGGCGATCACGTAGATCTCGGTGCGGACGAACGGGCTGATGGTGCGTCGATACACGGATGCCACGAGACCGCTGGTTTCGGATACGTCGACGAGGAGCGGGATGAGAGCGAAGACCACGAGCCCGACGACAACGATGACCGCAGCGACCGATGCAATTGCCGTCCCGAAGGTGATGAGCACCCACGGTCGACGATCACTGATGGCCAGCGAAAGAATGAGCGTGACGATGGAAATGCCGATGAGCAGGTTCTTCCATTCGAGAGCGTTGTGGAAGATGGCCCAGACCCAGTCGAAGGTGGTGGTCTTGTCGAGGACTTTGAAGTCGCCGAAGGCTCGGGGTACGGCCACGCCGGAGACGGGGACGGTGACCGGTTGGTCGGCGATGCGCGTCTGGACGGGACCGAAGAGCGGCGACAGGTTGATTTCCATCACGCCGGTGTCGGAGGTGATCAGTTCGGATTCGTCGGCGAAGGCATCGAGCAGACTTTCGTGGGAGTCACGGACTGCTTTGTTGAAGACGTCGGGGAACGACGCCTCGTTCACGACTTCTTCGGCGGCTTCGAAGATCACCGCACGTTGTTCGGCGCGAATTGCTTCGGCCAGCGCGTTTTCGTCGGCTTCGTTGATCTCGCCTTCGATGCCGAGATCTTCAAGCGAGCCAAGCTCGTCCAGGCGCCCTTCGATGGCCAGGTCGGAGAGAAGCATCATCTGTTCGGTGATGCCGTTCGCCAGGCGTTCACGCAGCGAATCGTCGGCCGCGAGGCTGTCGTAGTTGTCGACGAATGCGTCTTCGTCGTAGAACGTCTCTTCAGCCGTCCAGGTCAACGCCGCCACGGTTCCCGCCGCAACGCCAACAATGATGAGCAAACTTGCCAGGAAGCGGCGAATGAGATTTCTCCAGTCGTGTGACGCTCAGCGTCAGAGAGTAGCCGGGTTTGCCGGTACAATTACTGCGCCGCCCCGGTCTCTGGATGTCTTCGGATCTTTCGGACAACCGGGGCTTCCTTATTTCTCTGCCAACTGTGAGGTGCCGACATGGCGAAGTCAGGGTCTCTGAACCCGGATGACCGCGTCATTGTGTTCATCGATGGTTGGAATCTGCACCGGGGTTGTGAGCGGGCGTTTGGCGGCCATGGGCCAGTTCACCCCGTGCTTCTCGGCCGTCGCCTGGCTGGTCGACGCACGCTGAGCGCGGTCCGCTATTACATCGGCGTTCCGGATTCTCGGGTGGAGAAAGAGAACGCGGCGTTTCGAACCCGCCAGCTTGAGTTCATGGCGAAGACGGGCGTGCAGGTCTTCCCGAAGAATCTGCGCTATCGCCATGAGTGGAAGTTCAACAAGTGGAATCTTCCAGATCCGCGCAGGCACGAGGGCAAGACGCGCACCACCGAAGTGACGTCGATGCGCCAGGGTCGGGAGAAGGGTGTGGACGTGGAGCTTGCGTTGAGCGCGTTCCATGCCGCACATGATCAGTCGGCGGAGGTGATCATCATCGTCTCGGCCGACTCTGATCTGGATCTTGTCCCGCAGCAGATTGAGATGCTGCGCGACCGCGCCCATGACTCAAATCATGTGCGGGTGGAGAACGCGGTGGTGAACACGTCGAAGGACAAGCACATCAACCACGCGTTCGACTGGTCTCACCAGATCGACGAGAAGGTGTTTGCGAAGATCCGCGACGACCTGGACTACACGAAGCCAATCACCAAGGCGGCCCGCAAGAAGTTCTTCGCCGAACACCCGCCGCTGCGGTAGCGAACAACAGCGAAGCAGCGAATAACAGCTAACAGGTGAGGGTGGTGATGGTGCCCGAGGCGGCGGAGTCCACCACCTGGTTGTCGAGCAGAATGTCACGGTCCGGTCCGCTTTCTTCGCCGAAGCCGCCGACGGTGAGTTCTGCGGCGTGGTGGCCGAGGAAGCTCTGCGCGCCAATGACGGTGCCGAACGGCATTGGGAACACGGCCGTGGAGGAGAGCTGCACGTGGGCGCCGATGCAGCCGGACAGTCGGATGAGTCCAACGGGGCCGGGCGTGTCGTTGCGCAGGATCATGAGGCCGCCGGCGAAGTTCGACATGACGATGTCGGCGTCGAGGTCGCCGTCGAGGTCGCCGATGGCCATGCCGCGCGACGCGGCCACGAATGGTGCCTCGTCTTCGGGCCAGATGTCGGCCCAAACGTCCACATAGGTGCCGTCCCCGCGTCCGAGGAACACCGCGGGCGGATCGACAATGGCTATCTCGGTGCCGTCAATCTTGTTGGGAACCTGCACGCCGTTGGCGAAGCCGCCGTTCGCAACGATGAGGTCCAGGACGCCGTCGTGATTGATGTCGGTGGCGCCGGAACTCCACGAGCTGGAGATGGTGTCGCTACCGGAGTTGGGCGGACGGATGCGCGCCACGCCGAGATCGCTCGCCCTGCTGTCGGTGCGCAGTTCGAAACGCGCCCCGTCGTCGGTTGGTTGGCTGGTGAGCAGTTCGTTGTCGCCCAGGTCAGAGACGTACACGTCGAGGTAGCCGTCACCGGAAAGATCAGCTGCGGTGACTCCCATGCCGTCCACAGCCTGCGCGCCGCCGAGTTGTGCGCTCACGTCTTCGAAGCCGCTGCCGGTCCACGAGTAGACGGAGTCGGGGCCATCGGCCCAGCCGACGTCTCGGGTAACCCAGATGTTGAGCGAGCCGTCGCCAGTGGCGTCGAACACCGACGCCGCCATGGAATAGCCGTCGCTGTTGGGAAGCGTTGATCGGGTGAAGCTTCGGTCGCCTTCGCCCAGCCAGACTTGGTCGTCGCCGTCGTAGGTGAGTTGGGCGAGATCTGGGCGGCTGTCGTTGTTGAAGTCGGTGACAACGGCGGCAGTGGTGAACGCGACCGGGCCCATGGTGGAAGGTTCGCTGTCCCAGCCGCCATAGGACACGGCCATTGGCGCATCGAAGAATCCGATGATCAGGTCGTTGCGTCCGTCTGCGTCGAGGTCGGCAATGGAGGCGCTTATCGCGTCGCCTGCGAGTGAGGATTCCACCGGTACGAACCCGTCGCCTGTGTTTCGGTAGACGGCCACACTGCCGCCGGTGACCACGAGGTCCGGGAGGTTGTCGCCGTCGAGGTCGCCGATGGCCACGCCGCCGCGCATGGGGTTCTCGCCCTGCATTTCCCAGTCGGCCACGCCCCACTCCTGCGACACGTCGGTGAAGGTGGGAAGCGGCAGGTCTTCGGGCACCGGCCAGGCTGTTTCGGTGAGCGCGCCCGGCTCACCAATTGGATCTGCTGCGAGCGCGTTGCCGACGAGGCGCACGAGAGCAATTGCGACCAGCAGCCCAGCCCCGACAAGCAGTGCAGTGAAGACTATTCGTTGTCGGGTCCAGGTCACGTTGGGAGCCTACGGGGCCGGCGCGGGTCTGTGCCATGTGACCCAGCGTGCTCAAGGTGTTGAACCCCGACACCGAGCCAAACAGGGGGCACCGCATGAGATGGCGGGAAACGCATCGACACGAACAACAGGCACACGGGAGCACGCAATGACGCAGGCGAGGGCAGTACTGGAGCGCGTGGAGCCAACAGCGTCGCAGGTACGCGGCATCTGGCTCTACAGCATCGGAAAGAAGATGCGGTGGGTCACGGTCATTGAACGCGGCGTGCTCTACCACGCGCAGACTCGAGCCAGGACGCAGCGCCAGGTGGGCACGGCGTTCGAAGACGGCGCATCTGTGCGAGAAGCGTTCGGCTCCAAGACCCCGTTTGCCATCAGGCTCGCTGACATCGAGCAGGTTGTGGTCGCCGACAACGACAAGACCACAGTGATGGTTCACGACACCGACGGCGATGCTGAGGACATCACCGTTGGTGCGAGCGTGCCGAACTTCTTGTCGGTGCTTGTCCCGGCGCTTCAGCAACAATGCGCTAAGGCAATTGCTTCCATATCAGACACGAACATGGTCGAATCCTATGTCATTTCGACCAAGAGCCAATCACGGCCTTACAGCGGGAAACCGGTTGTCGGCTGTGTTGCGAATTTCGGGTGGTCAGCAGCAGCGTGTGGCCATCGCTCGTTCGCTGGCAATGGAACCCAAGATCATGCTGTTCGACGAGCCGACTTCAGCGTTGGACCCGGAAATGATCTCCGAAGTGCTCGACGTGATGGATGACCTGGCACGCCGCGGTATGACCATGATGGTTTTGACCCACGAGATGGGCTTCGCCCGTGAAGTGGCGGACCGCATCATCTTCATGGTGTCCGGTGAGATCGTGGAAGTGGGCACGCCCGAGCACTTCTTCACGAACCCAACAGAAGACCGCACCAAGCTGTTCCTTTCGCAGATTCTCTGAGCCTCGCCGGACCCACTCGCAAAACCCAGAAGGTGGGTCGACCGTTTCGGCCGACCCACCCTTCAGGTCATTGCATGTGGCTACCTCTGGAAGTCAGTTGATCTCCTGACAGAACGCCGGGCCGGTTATGCCAAGCGAATCGGCTGTGATGCAGATGTTGGTCTTCAGGTTCGCAGAATTCCCCTCAAACGGGATGAAGAAGGAGCCTGATATTCCACCGGCCCCGGCAAACTCACCGCCAGTGGTAAGTCCTCCATACATAACAGTCGGACCACTGGGTATTCCAGTACATGACGCAACCTTGGCACCCACCACGAGACCAACGCTGGCCTCAGAGCAGAGACTGACGCCGTCGAGCTCACCCAAGTTTCCGGTATCAGCTCTGGCAAGCAATCCGGAACCCGAACCGCCGGCTTGGATACCAGCGCTCAACTGACCGCCAGCCAACACCCGTACCTGACCGATGTCATTGATGAACGAACACACACCCGCTTCGACGCCTATGAGCAAAGCAGCGGATCCGTTTCCACAGAATCCCCAGGCGCCGTCCATTTCCCGAAATGAGGCCGAGCCAGATGTGAAGCGAATCTCACACGCATGCCTCCAGCTTCCAGGACCATTGTCCGTGATGACATCGAGGAGAACCGTGTAGCGGTAGCCCTGATCCAGGTCGAACCACGTCCAATTCGTTCCCCCACGGACGATGAACTCGTCCACCTCGGTGTCGCCCCCTCCATCGTCGAAGCGGAAGCGGCGCAGACGGTACCAATCCTCGTCCGAGTCGACAAAGGAGTCCCAAGACAGCTTCACCTGGGACGTTGGGGACCCGTCAGTCCTAATGCAATCCGGACTCTCCGGCTCGCCAAACGTAATGTCTGGCTGGGAAGGTGGGGCAAGGGTCCTCGCCGCAAACGAACACGCGCCGAGACTGACGCCCACAGAGTTCCGTGCGTAAACCTTGATGTTGTAGTCAGTCGAGAACTCCAGGCCAAGAAGGTTGACTGGCGAACTCTGGTCGACTGTGCTCGCAGTCGGCAATAGTCTGCCAACCCGTGTCGCCGTGACCGCGTACGAGTCGTGATTGGTCAAACCGCCAGACCACGTGACCTGAAGCGAGTTTTGCCTCCCGACCGCGGTGAACGTCGTGGCGCTGCAGTTCCACGGCTGAGTTGCACTTTCCTTCACCGGCGGAGCAAGAAGGATCTCAAACACAGGTTCTTCCGCGGTGGTGTGCGTTTCTTGAGGCTGCGCCGGAGGAGCCTGCGGTGCCGGATCAGCGACAGCTGCGCCTTCAATGGGCTCGGGTTCTGGACCGATCGGCGCACCGCGTGGGATAACGCCGCTGCGCTCGAGCCCCACCGAGCGATTGCCGACCCAATCTATTGCGACAACAAGCACCGAGTACTCGGCGTTTTCGACGAGGCCGGTAAGGGTGGTCGTGGCACTCGTGTTTGTGGCCGGGATGTTACGCACCAACTGATACGCCGATGCCGGTTCCGAGGCTCGCTTCAGAAACAGGTCGAACGAGGCCGGGACCAGATTTCCATGGCTCGGGTCAATGTCAAGGGCACAACACCACCGCAGCTCCACGGCACCGGGCTGCACGACATCCACCGACTGAATTTGCTTCGGCACCGAGCCGCCCCACACAGGAGCCGTTGTATCTGGCGCCGGTGTTGGTGCTGCCGATGGTGGTGGAGGCGATGGATCTGTGCGGACCGTTACGGGCCGGCTCGATGTCGCGTTTCCGTCTTCATCGAACGCTGTAACCCGCACCACAACCTCGGTACTGGGGAAGAGTCCGCCCACTGAGTAGGAGCGTGCGTCCGCCGGTATCGAGACCGGCACAGGTTGCTCGTCAACAGTGACCTGGTAGCTCGCAATTCCGGTGTCATCGGCTTCGACACCGGTGTAGCCCCACCACAGGGTCACCGATGTTGATGAACTGGCCCAAGCATCAAAGACAGGCTCGGCCGGTGGTTCTGTCCCAATTTGCGTTCGACCGACGACGACGTGGTCTCGATCCGGTTCTGGGAATGGCCACCAACCAATTGGGTATACCTCTATCTCGTGCAGGGTGTTCGGCGTCAAGCCCGTAACGAGGTACACGGTCGATTGTGAATCAAGTGTCTCAACGAGTTGACCGTTGGTCCACACTTCGATGCCACGGATCTCATCCCAGTCGGGCAGTTGATCCCAACTCACCCTCAGTGTGTCGGCGGGCGAGTTACCGATCGACGTCGATACCGGCGCTCCCACTACGAAGTCAATCTCCGGAATCGGGTTGACTCCGCGACATGTTTGAGCGGGCTCCGAGTAGACACCGGAACGCAGCGCTCGCACCTCGAAGCACAGGTAGCCAGAAGCCACCACAAGTTGTTCGGTGTTGGGTTCGTGACTCAGCCCGGTCTGCGTGATGGCGACACCATCCTGCAGCCAGAAGAACTCGTATTCGTCGCCGGAGTCTGCCCACGCCACGGTCCAATTGGCTGTGACATTGGGGTTGTAGACAATTCCGTCCTCAGCTATGACTGGTGTCGGTGGCGCCTCGACCGCCGCAGCAGCCACGATCTCGGCTTTGGTTCCTGTGGTGACGATGTGATGGTGGCCATAAAGACGAGTCGGTGACTGAGTGCAACCCTGCCAATT